>Ga0207864_1000264_pt1 | contig 80293 bp, 62 predicted proteins | sample HigsolmetaAR202D_FD_184834 | JGI IMG/M metagenome (GOLD analysis project Ga0207864, IMG submission 184834) | Ionic liquid and high solid enriched microbial communities from the Joint BioEnergy Institute, USA - AR20-2-D (SPAdes) (version 2) ...
GACTTCCAGTTCAAGCACCTCGCTCTGTGTTTCATCCGCCACTTGCCGGATGATGGCTTTCAGTCGTTCATCCACGCCGTTCACCAGCACCTTGCGGCGATACTTCGGGCAGAAAACAACGTGGTACCTGCACGAATACACCACGTTATTGTTGCTCTTGAATTCGCGTTGCTTAGCCATAACCCCATTATGTAGCAGGAGGCTATCTAACGAAACAAGCGTTCGGTTTTCAGAGGGGGCAGCGCTTCATCCCCACAGCTAAAGCTGGGGGCTTTCGCGCTGTATTTTGTGGTAATTGAACCAAAACGCCAAGTGATTAGTAGTAGCTACATAAAATAGAAATAGACCGGGCATGTTGCGACGTTGCCCGCGATATGCTATCTTGACGCCGTCTGCGTACTTGCCAGCTTCCCGCTCATCATGCGTGGCAACGTTTGCCCGGTACGCAATCTTTACTCGCATCAACATATATTCTTGGAGGGTTACATGAAAGTTTCCAAGCTTGTTCGTTTACTTGGGCTAAGCCTGATAGTGCTGGCCCTTTCCGCCGGCGTCGTTACGGCGCAGGACGGGCCGAAAGTGCTGCATACAGGCATCGGCATGGTCGGCGGTGACCTGAACACCATTGACCCGGCTGTGTCGGAAGTCGCCGGCGAGCATCAGATCACGACCCTGCTGTGGCCCGGCGTGACCGTTCAGGATGAAGAGACCGGTGAAGTCGTTCCCGGTATCGCGACCGACTGGGAAGTTTCGGAAGACGGCCTGACCTACACCTACAATCTGGTTCAGGAAATCCCGTGGGTCCGTTACAACGCGGAAACCGGCGAAGTTGAGCAGGTGCTGGATGAAGACGGCAACCCGCGCTATGTGACCGCCCATGACATTGTCTATGGCTGGCGGCGCACGCTCGACCCCGAAACCGCTTCCCCGTATGCCTACGTGCTCCAGGTCGTGGTCCAGAACGGCGCTGAAGTTGCCGCCGGTGAACTCCCGCCCGAAGAGCTCGGCATCGTCGCGGTTGATGATTACACGGTTCAGATCACCCTGCCCGAACCGCTCGGTTTCGCGCCCGGTATTCACGGTCTGTGGATGGCCACCGCGCAGCCGGCCTGGTCGATTGAAGAGGGTGGCGACCTGTGGACCGAGCCTGAGTACATCAGCACCTACGGCTCCTTTGCGCTGAAGGAATGGGCGCACGACGAGAGCATCACGCTGATCAAGAATCCGTTCTGGCCTGGCACCGAGCACATTCAGCCTGCCATCCTCGACGAAGTGGTGTTCCACTTCCTCGATCAGCAGACGCAGTTCGCCGAGTTCCTGGCCGGTACGCTGGACGCGATTGACGTTCCGCTCGAAGAGCTGGAGCGTGTCCAGACCGACCCCGAACTGAGCCAGATGTACAGCAGCGGCGCCCGCATGTGCACCTACTACCTCGGCTTTGACAACACCGAATACCCGGTGAACAACGCGAACCTGCGCCGCGCCCTCTCGCTCGCCATTGACCGTGTGTCGCTGGTCGAGAACGTGACCCGTGGCGGCCAGATCCCCGCTCAGTGGTTCTCGCGTCCGGGCCTCAATGCCGCGCCCACGCTGGAAACCCACCCTGACCTCGGTATCTGGTACGATCCGGAAGCCGCGCAGGAATCCCTGCAGGCCGCTCTGGACGAGCTGGGCCTGTCCTCGATCGACGAACTGCCTCCGCTGACCCTGTCCTTCAACGCCCAATCCGGCCATGAAGCGATCATGCAGGCCATCCAGCAGATGTGGCGCGACGAACTGGGCCTCGACGTGCAGTTGAACGCCATGGACTCGACGACCTACTTCTCGGTCGTTAGCCAGGACGCGCCGATGATCTGGCGTACTGGCTGGTGCCAGGACTACCCGGATGCCAACAACTTCCTGTATGATGTGTTGCACTCGAAGTCGACCCAGAACGACCCCGGGTTCTCCAACGCGGAGTATGACGCTCTGGTCGAGCGGGCGCGCGTCTCCACCGATCCGGATGAGCGCCTTGAGCTGTACGCTCAGGCCGAAGAAATCCTGGTCGATCAGGAAGCAGCGATTGCGCCGATCTACTGGTACACCACCAACCAGCTCACCCGTCCGTATGTTGAGCGTACCTACTCGATCATCGGCGACCAGGCCTACAACGAGTGGGACATCCACCGCGACGAGTAAGCCGGGAAGCTTGCAATAAGCAAGGTGTGACAAACGTGCAGGGGCAAAGGTGATCTTTGCCCCTGTATCGCCCTACCAGTCACCGGCATAATGTCTGAATCGTTCTTTCGGCCCCATGGCCGTCTTGTGTTGTTAGAGGTAGTTAGCGCATGGCCCGTTTCATCGCCCGGCGAATCATGTGGATGCTTCTCGTCCTGTTCGTTTTGTCAATCATTACCTTTTTATTGATGCGATTGGTGCCGGGCGGCCCCTTCGACCGGGAAAAACCTCTTCCCGAAGCGACCATCAAGCTACTGGAACAGCGCTATAACCTCGATGCTCCGCTGCACGAGCAATACTTCAACTATCTCAGCGATATCGCGCTCCCGCGAATCACTTACGGGCAGCAGCGTCCCAACAGCGCCGAAGACTATCTGATTAACATCCCGCTGCCAGAAGTCTTTGGCGAAGAAGCGACGCTGCGCTGGGTGAATTTCGGACCGACGTACAAGTCACGCAGCCGGTCGGTCAACAGCATCTTCCGCGAGAACCTGCCCGTCTCATTCCAGCTCGGACTGGCGGCGATGACCGTCTCCATGGCGATTGGCATCCCGCTTGGAACGATTGCCGCGCTCAAGCGGAACACGCCAATCGATTACGCCAGCATGGGCATCGCCATCATGGGCGTGAGCGTGCCGGTGATCGTGACGGCGCCGGTCTTGCAATATTTATTCGGCGTGCAACTCCGATTATTACCTGTTAGCGGATGGGGCAAGCTCGAACACATGATATTGCCCGCGTTCGCGCTGGGCTTTGTCAGTTCGGCGCTGCTTGCCCGGTTGACACGCGCCAGTCTGCTGCAGGTGTTGGGTGAAGATTACATCCGCACGGCCCGCGCCAAGGGTCTGGCCGAACGGCGCGTCGTTTCCCTGCATGCATTGAAAAACAGCCTCATTCCCGTGGTAACCGTTCTTGGCCCGCTGTTCGCGGCGTTGGTAACCGGCACTTTCGTCGTCGAAGTGATCTTCGGCATTCCGGGCATGGGGCGTTACTTTGTCACCAGCATCACCGGGCGAGACTATCCCGTGATCATGGGCACCATTCTGCTCTATGCCTTTTTCCTCGTCGTTGCCAATATGCTGGTCGACATCATTTACGTCTGGCTGGATCCGAGAATCCGGTACGATTAGTTAAGGAACACGGTTCATGGCGGTTGTAGAACAGAAACAGTCCACGGCAGGGACCGTGGTTAAGGTGAAGGATGCCCGTCGCGGCGAAAGCATGTGGGCCGACGCCTGGAAACGGCTGTCCCGTAACCGGGCTGCGTTGATCGGCATGATCATCATTATCGTCAACATTGTGGTGGCCATCTTCGCGCCGCAGCTTGCCCCGCGCGATTACCAGACACAGGTGCTGGCCGACCACGACGCCGCACCGCGCTGGGTGCTAAGCCTGTTTCCCAGCATGAAAGCGCGCGATGAAGGCGGCTACGTGACCGTGTCCGACGACTACCCGCTGGGGGCCGACGCGCTCGGTCGCGATATTCTCAGCCGCATCATTTACGGCACGCGCATTTCGCTCGCGGTCGCGTTCATTGGCCCCGCGGTCAGTATGCTGGTTGGCCTGATCGTCGGCATGCTGGCCGGGTATCTGGGCGGGCGCGTCGATAATATCCTGATGCGCGTGGTCGACCTGATGTACGCGTTCCCCACGCTGCTGCTGATCATCCTGCTGATGACTTTCTTCCGCACCGGTTTCGCAGCGCCGCAGCCGGGCACGTTCGCTTTCGCGGTGAGCCAGCTCGACCGTTCGATGGGCGGCATGCTGTTCATCTTCATCGGCATCGGCCTGACGTCATGGATGCAGATGGCGCGGCTGGTGCGCGGTCAGGTCCTTTCGACGCGCGAGAAGGAATACATTGAAGCGGCGCGCGCCATTGGCACGCCACACGGGCAGATCATGCTCCGCCACATTCTGCCCAACATCCTCGGCCCCCTGATCGTCGCCGAGACTCTGACTATCCCGACCTACATTTCCTACGAAGCGTTCCTGAGCTTCATCGGTCTGGGCGTCAACCCGCCGACGCCAAGCTGGGGCAGCATGATCTCCGAAGGGTCGCGCGCCATCAGCAGCTATCCCAATCAGGCGCTGTTCCCGGCGATTGCGCTGGCGTTGATCATGTTCTCGTTCAACTTTCTGGGCGACGGCCTGCGCGACGCGCTCGACCCGCACATGCGCGGGCGTGACTAAATCGCCATGCCGGCAGACAAAACCCCTCTCACAGACGAGAGGGGGTTTTTCTTTGCCACCGGCCGTTTATGGTCTTTAGGGTTGCAATGGAAATATTGCATTACGCTGTAATTGTTGGCGTTTCCGCTTCCCTTTCCCCCGGCGCGTGAAAGCGCCGTGAGAGGGGGCCTAGCGCGGCGGCAGCACCCATGCCAGCGCTTCGGGCAGGATGCTGCGAAAGCCGACCAGACCGTGGCCGCTGCCGATTTCCACGAACCGGAAGCGGGTCGTCGTGCGGCCTTCGAGAATATCGCTCAGGGCATGCGCCGGACGCAGAAAACGAGAACGCGCCTCATAGCGGCCCACACTGAGGAAAATGCGTTCAGGCAACCGTTCGGCGTTTGCGAAACGGGTTGGGATTTGAGTCAGTTGTTCCTGTGCCGGGCCTTTGCCCATCGGCGGCGAGATCATGAACAGGCTGGTGAAAACCGCCGGGTTGTTCAGCGCGGCGTGCGCCGCCGCTGCCGCGCCCAAGGCCACGCCGCCGATGCCAATACGCGCCGAATCGACGCGGTAGCGCGTTTGCAGCAGCGGCAGCAGCTCGGTCAGCAGGAAGCCGTAGTGGCGGTCGTCACAGGCATATTCCCGGTGGCGCTCTTCCTGACTGCCGCTCTGGATCATGGCGATGATCGCCGGTTCCATACGGCGGTGCTTGATGAGCGCATCGGCAATGAACGGGGCCTGGAGCGGGCCAATCGCCCACTGGCCATCGTGCAGTACCAGCAGCGGATACGCCAGACCGGAGCCTTCATAGCCCGGCGGCGTATAAACCCACAGGCGGCGTCCGCTGAAGCCGACTTCGTCGCTATCAATCTGATGCTCGTAGACACGCCCGCGCGGGACGCGCGGCATGGCGTGCCAGTCTGGGAACGGGCGGGCGTTGTTCATCCGCAGCACGGACACGCTCATCTGCGGCGTCTCCATACGAAGCGGGTTGAGCGAATCGACTTCCCAGTAGCGAGCAACCCGGCCGATGACATCCGGCTCGTTCGCCAGCGGCGTCAGCGGATCGTTGATCGCCAGCATGTAGTCGAGCAGGTCGTCCGGCGCGAACTCCTGCGTCACATACCAGAAGGTCGTACCGGGAAGGTTGGTCATCATGGCGAAGGGCGGGTCGGCCTGAATGGTATCGAGGTTGAGCGCCGCGGTTTCGACATCCGGGCGGGAGAGGACAAAAGTCGCGCGGTTGCCTTCGATCCAGGGCCACTGCTTGCGCTCGGCAAGCAGCGCGTCGACCAGCTTTTGACGCTGCTCATCGCTTTCCGCCTGGAGCGCTTCCTGGAGAAAGGCGTTAAAGGACGTCCACTGCGACATTCGCTCCACTCCTGTAGTGATGGCTCTGCGCTGCTTGATTTTAGCATTGACCCGGTTTACGGGCCACGCGGCCCGGAGGACGAGCGCGGTTGGCGCTGTTTGCCTGTCATAACCCCTGCCAGTATACTGACTCCTGCAATTTCGCGGGCCATGCCGCCTGCAAACGTTGGAATCAGGATCAGTTTTCGCTCGGATAGGGTTAAGGAGCAGCCGTGCTTTCCTTAAAGAACATCTCTCTTGTCTCTGTAGCGTGCGTCATGCTGCTGCTTGGGGCATGCGCCGGGCAGGCAAACACATCGGCCAGCCAGCCGGAGGTAGAAAACGCGGCTGACATCAACGAGCAGGCTGTCGCGCAGGCTGCGGCCGTCGAAGTGGTCGCCGCGCAGCAGACGACCGAACCCGTGCCTTCGGAAGCGCCCGCCGGGATGCCGGTCAACGCGGACGGCGAAACGATCGTCGCGCGCGTCAACAGCGTCGAAATCCTCGAATCGGAGCTGAACCGCGCGCTGGCGCGCTATCAGAGCCAGATCGAAGTGCTCGACCTGAACGCGCTGCGTACCGACATCCTCAACTCGATGATCGAGCAAGTGCTGATCGAACAGGCGGCGGCTGCCCAGAACATCACCGTGAGCGATGCTGAAGTTCAGGCGGAAATCGACGCCAACATCCAGATTGCCGGCAGCCCCGAAGCGTGGCAGCAGTGGCTGGCGAACAATCTGTACACCGAGGAAGAGTTCCGCGAGACGCTGCGCGAAACGCTGATTACAGCCCGTATGCGCGACATCGTGACGCAGGGCATCCACGGCGACGTGCCACACGTACACGCGCGCCATATTCTGGTCGCTACCGAGGCGGAGGCCAATGAGCTGCTCGCTCGCATCAACAACGGCGAGGACTTCGGCGCGCTGGCAGCGGCGCATTCGAGCGACGTCACGACGCGCGAGCAGGGCGGTGATCTCGGCTGGTTCGCACAGGGCGAGCTGCTGGAGCCGTATCTGGCGGAAGTGGCATTTTCGCTGGAACCCGGACAGGTCGCCGGGCCGGTGGCGACCGCGCTCGGCTTTCATCTGATTCAAACGCTGGAAAAGGCCGACCGGCCGATTCCGGAAGAGAAACTGCCAATGGTGGCGCAAGGACAGTTCGAATTGTGGCTGGCAGGCCTGATTAGTCAGGCCACAATCGAAGTCTATTAACACCGTCGCAGTACGTTGAGGAGATCCATATGGGCGACGGCAGTAGCCGTATCTACAACATCATCAGTATCGTCTTTCTCCTGCTGACGATTGGCGTGCTGGCATTTGGCGTCTCGCGCTACATACAGGGAGCCCCACAGCGACCTGCGGTCGTCGTGCCTACGCTGATGGAACTGCCGACCGTGACGCCGACCTTTACCCCCAGCCGGACGTTGCCGCCGACATGGACACTGACGCCAACATGGACCAACACGCCGACGGAAACACCGACCGACGCACCGACGGCAACACCGACGCACACGCTGACCATGACGCCGACCGCGACGGAAACGCCGTCGCTGACGCCGACACCGTCGGACACGCCGACGATCACGCCAACGCCGTCACTCGAATTCTCGCCGACGCCGCTTGCAACCGACACGCCGCAGCCATCGCCGTTCCCGTTCGCGCTGCGAAACAACCAGATTGCGTTTACGAGCAATTTCGCCAACACCGCGGGCTGCCAGTGGCAGGGCTTTGGCGGCGTGGTCTTTGACCTCGGCGGGCGGCCCTTCAACGGCGTGCGCGTACACGTCTATGATGGCCAGACGGTCGATCTCTATACGGCCAGCGGCATGAACACGCTCTACGGTCTAGGCGGCTGGGAAATTCAGGTCGCAACCAGCATCAATAATCGTACATACTATGTCGAGCTGCAGTCCGCGGAAGGCACGGTCATCTCGCCGACGGTTCAGGTCACCTTCCCCGGAAGCTGCGATGGCAACCTGGCCCTCGTGCATTTTGAACAGACGAGGCCCTTCTGACCGCCGCGCGAGAGAAGGACAGGCGCGATGACGGACGAGGAAAAACGGCCCCCCGGCCCGGTACGGAGAGTTGGCCCGAAAGATCGCAAGAATCGCCTCGACTACGGCAAGCGGCTGTTTCCGCCGGAGACGCCGCTGCCGCTGGACCCGCCTCCGCCAGATGAGGGAGGCGAGCCGCTGCCCTTCGATGCGGCAGACGTCGAGGCTGAAGCGGCGGATCGTTTTCCCCCGCTGCCTTTCGATGGCGACGACCTGCTGGCGAACGCGCAGGATGGCCCGGCAGACGAGGAGGACCGCTTTCCCCCGCTGCCGCCGCCGGGCTGGGCAAGGCCCGAACATCGTGCGCCGCCGCCTGCCGAACGACCGGAACCACAGCCACCCCACCCAAAGCCGTCTCCGCCGATTAAACCGAAAGCGAAGCGCAGGCCCGCCGCGCCGCCAAAGCGCGGGCGCGGCTGTTTCTACAATCTGGTCACGCTGCTGTTCCTCGCGCTGACGGTTGGAGTCGTCGTGTTCGGTGTCTACATCTTCAACAACCCCTACTCATCGCTGAATCCATTGCCGCCACCGACGCCGCTGCCGATCATCATCACGGCGACCTTCAGCCCGCCCACCGAACCAGCGGCAGTCGAAACCGATGCGCCCGTCATCGGCCCCGCCGCCACGCAGGAAACACCGGCAGAGGAAACGACGCCGGAGATCACCGGCCCGACGCCGACCTTCACGCCGCTGCCCGCCGACCTGCTGACTCAACTCGCGCCGCCGACTCAGGAAAGCGTCGATTAGGCGCGTCTGAAAAGTCCCTCTCCGCGCGGAGAGGGACTTTCTCTCATCTCCCCCGGTCGTCTTTTCCGTGCGCTTAAGCCCCGCAAAGCCGTCGAAGGTCAGGCAGTGGCAGTTCGCGGTATAATAGAGATCAGCCAGTGGGAGCGCGAACCGTGACCGAATTGATTATCGAGACCAGAGATCTGGTCAAAAAATACGGCAAATTCACCGCAGTCAACGGGCTGTCGCTGGCCGTGCCTGCCGGCTCGATTTACGGATTTGTCGGGCCGAACGGCGCGGGCAAGACGACGACCATGCGGATGCTGACGACGCTCACCCGCCCGACCTCCGGCGAGGCGTGGGTGGCCGGTTACTCGGTGCTGACCGAACCGCGCGCCGTGCGGCGGGCCATCGGCTATATGCCGGACGAGTTCGGCGTCTACGACGACATGCGCGTCTGGGAATACCTCGACTTTTTCGCCGCCTGTTATGACATTCCCGAAAATGAGCGTAAGCGCCTGATCGATGACCTGCTGGAACTGGTCGACCTGTCCCACCGGCGCGACGACATGGTCGACAAGCTGAGCCGCGGCATGAAACAGCGTCTGTCGCTGGCGCGCACGCTGGCACACGACCCATCGGTGCTGATTCTCGACGAACCTGCGTCGGGCCTCGATCCTCGCGCCCGCGTCGAAATCCGCGAACTGCTGGTCGAACTCTCAAAAATGGGCAAGACCATCTTCTTCTCGACGCACATTCTGGCCGACGTCAGCGAAATCTGCACCCATATCGGCATCGTCGAAGCGGGCGAGATGATCGCGCAGGGCAGCATGGAAGAAATGCGCGCCCAGCTTCAGCCCCACCGTGAAATTATCGTCACCGTGAAAGACGCTGCTTCCGCCGAGTCGGTCCGGTCGCTGGCCGCCGGTTTGCCGGATGTGATCAGCGTGGCTGACCTGGAGCCGCGCGGCGGGCGGCATCGCGTGCGGATTGATTTCACAGGGGACGACGACGCCGTCGCGGCGCTGAGCCAGCGCCTTCATAGCGCCAACATCGCCATTCTTGGTTTCACTGAAGAAACCAAAGATTTGGAGACGATGTTCATGCGTGTCACCAAAGGCATCGTATCGTAGGCCTTCGCGCAGGCTCCTGTCCGAATCGGAAGCGGGTTCCGAGGTTCCGGGGAGAGCAAAAAAACCTCTTCAGAAAAGATGGTTATCCGGCGGTTGGGCTTCCGGTGCGAAAACCGCCGCGATTGGGCGAAGCGGCGGCAAGACGCACAGGGGCCGGGACGAGGTTCCGATCCTATTCCGCCGTTAATGAGTATAGTAGACATTACTGTCAGGTCTGCAATTTCAGGCGATCCCGATGAAGCGAACAACCAATCGATGGATGTCGTGGCCGGCGGCGGTACTCGTCGTCGCGGCCCTTGTGCTGCTGGTTCCCGGGCTGCTGCCCGGCGCGGCCGGCCTGCTCTGCCCGGTTGGCGTGGCGGCTGCCCAGAGCGACGACTGCCGTGACCAGCATGCCACCATCACGGCGCAGGCCGGGCAGATCGAGCAACTACAGGCCACGCTGGCCGCCCAGACCACGCAGATAGCCGCGCTGGAAGCGACCCAAGCCGCGCAGCCCGGCGCGCTGAGCGCGGTCGTGACCCGCGCCATGCAGGTCACGCCGGGCACGACGCCGCAGCTCCTTCCGCCGCCCAGCGATACGCCTTCGCCCACAGCGACGTTCGGCGCGCAGGCGGCCGTCGTGCCGGTTCCGGGCGATATTCGCATCATCGAGGTTCGCAGCCCCGGCAGGCTGGCGGCCGAGGCCGTCGTCATCGAAAACGTCGGGCGATCGGTCAATATCGGCGGCTGGACGCTGAGCAGTGACAGCGGCGTGCGCTATATCTTCCCGGCGCGTATGCTGCTGTCGGACTCGACGCTCACCCTGCGAAGCGGCGAAGGCCGCGAAAGCGAGACAACGCTCTACTGGGAGCGCGACGCGGCGGCATGGCAGCGCGGTGACCGGCTGACGCTGACCGACAACGACGGCAAGCCCGTGGCCGTTTATACAGTTCCCTAGAAAGGGCGACCGAGCGATGCAGGATACGACGACACTGGCGACAGCGCCGCAGAATGAAGAGGCCCTCAGCCCGCGCGAACAGCGGCTGGAACGCGCCGCGAACATCCTGCGCTGGGGCGCGCTGATCTCCGGCGGCGTGGCGGCGCTGGTCGTGCTGGTGGCGCTGCTGGCGGCCATTTTCGATAGCCGCGCGCTCCTCGACACGGTCAGCCGCCTGCTGCTGGCGAGATCGACCGGCGCTCCGGACGTCGCGCTGGCAACAGTGGCGCTGCTGTCACTGGTCAACGCCAGCCTGCTGCTGGTCATCATGGTCGCGGTGCTGGCGCGCGAACTCTGGGCACTGCCCGCTCTGGTCGCGCTGACCGTGGGGAACGGCGCGGCGCTGGCGCTGACCGGCTATACACCGGCGCTTGTGCCGGTTGCAGCGATGATTATCGCCGGCGTCATCCTGAGCCGCGACCCGCGGGCGTTCCGCCTGAACCCGGTCATGCTCAAGGAGCTGCGCGGGCGCATGCGCGGGATGCGCGCGTTCGTCGTCATGAGCGTGTACCTCGGCCTGATGAGCGGCTTCACGACGCTGCTGTATCTCGTCTATTCATCGGCGGCGCGCGCCAGTAGCTCGGCAGCGGCAGGCGAAATCGGGCGCATTCTGTTCATCGGCATCGTCGGCATCGAACTGCTGTTGATCGTCTTCATCGCGCCGGCTTTCACTGCGGGCGCGATCACCGGCGAGCGCGAACGCCAGACCTACGACCTGCTCAAGACGACGCTGCTCGCCAGCCCGTCGTTCGTCATCGGCAAGCTGGAGAGCGCGCTCGGCTACATTCTGCTCCTGCTGCTGGCGGCCATCCCGCTACAGAGCATCGCCTTCCTGTTCGGGGGCGTCAGCGAAACCGAACTGGTGCTGTCATTCGTCATTCTGGCGGTCGCGGCGATCACGCTCGGCACGGTGGGGATCTATTTCTCGGCGGTCATGCAGCGCACGCTGTCGGCCAGTGTGCGCGCTTACACCGTCACTCTGATTGCGACCTTTGGCATTCCGTTGGCGGGCGGCGTCATCATCAGCGTCATTCAGGGCGCGTTTTCCGGCAGCGGCAACGTGCTGCCACCGGTAATCGAAGCGGCGCTGGCCTACGTGCAACTGCTGCTGACGAGCATGAACCCGGTGGCGACCGCGCTGACCACTCAGGAACTGCTCGTCACCCGGCAGGTCATCGGCTTCTGGAACCAGACGCTGAGCAACGGCAGCACCATCCCGATGATCTCGCCATGGATCACCTACACCATCCTTTACCTGACCGCCTCCGCCGTGCTGATCGTCCTGACGATTCGCCGCACGCGTCACACCGAAATTTAGACCGGCCTGCCGGGTAGACAGGAAAGCGTCATGTCGAGCCAGACGATGTACGCAGAACAGCAGCAGGTACTTGAGCGCGCGGTACGCTCGTGGGATCGCCGCTGGCGGACTTACGAAACGCTGCGCTGGCTGCCCCGCAGTCTGGTTCCAGGGCTGGGAGCCGGCATCGTGATCGCGGTTGTTTCCCGGCTGCGCCCGTGGCTGCTGCCGGAACAGATTTTGCAGGCGACGGCGGCCTTGCTGGCGCTCGGCCTGATCGTCATGCTTGGCGTCATCTGGCTGCGACCGCGCCCGCTGCTGCAAGCGGCGCGACGCTACGACCTGCTGTTTGGGCTGGATGAGCGCGTTTCGACGGCGCTCGAACTGCTCAGCGGGCGCATCCAGGCCGATGAACGCATCGCCGCCCTGCAGCTTGCCGATACCCGGCGCAGGGTGCAGGCCGTGCGCGCCGGCGACGCAATCCGCTTCCGCCTGCCGTGGCGCGACTGGCTGCTGGTGCTGGCGCTGCTGGTCGCTTTCGGGTTGCTGGTGTGGCTGCCCAACCCGCAGGTCGAGGCGTTGGCCGGGCGAAGCGCGGAACGCGCGGCGATTGAGGACGCCGCCGAAACGCTGCGCGAAGCCGCCGAACAGGTGGCGACCGACCCGAACCTGCAGGATGCCGAACGGCAGGCGCTGCTGCAAGCACTGGATACCAGCATCAAAACGCTGGAACAGCCGGATATTTCGCCCGAAGAAGCCTTCGCCGCCCTCTCGGACGCACGGGCGGCATTGCGCCAGCAGGCCGACCTGTTCAACCAGCGGCTGAACGCCAGCGCGGCGGCCATGCAAAGCGCCGCCGAAGCGCTGGGCGAACTTTCTCCCGAAATACAGCAGGCGTTTCAGGAAGCGCAGGATGCTGCCGAAGCGCTGCAACAGCTTATGAACGATCTCGCGCAGGCCATGGGCGGCATGAGCGAGGCCCAGCGCCAGCAGTTGGCCGAGGCCATGCGGCAGGCCGCCAGCGCCATGCAAAACGCCAATCCACAGGCCGCCGGGCAGATGCAGCAAGCGGCTGACGCCTTGCAAAGCGGCCAAACCGCCGACGCGCAGAGCGCGATGCAGCAGGCCGCCGACGCGCTGCAGGAAGGCCAGCAGGCACAGCAAGCGCAGCAGCAGACAAGCGAACGTCTCGATCAGGCGGCGCAGCAGGCGCAACAGGCCGCGCAGAACGTCGCTCAGGCAGGGCAGCAGCAGGGCCAGCAAACCCAGCCGGGCCAATCGGGGCAGCAGGGCGAGCAGGGGCAGCAAGGCCAGCAGGCGCAAAGCGGTCAAAGCGGTGATCAGGCCGGCGATCAGGCAGGGCAGGGGCAAAGCGACTCCGCCCAGACAGGCGGCGAAAGCCAACAGACGACCGGCAGTCAGAGCGGCGGTGAAGGCGACAGTCAAGGCGAAGCCGGTCAAAGCGAGGCCGGAGGACTGGGCGCGGGCGATGGCGAAGGCGGCCCCGGGCAGGATGCCGCCGGAGGCCCGTCATCACGGCAGATCGCAGGTCAGAGGAACAATCCCGATGGCGAAGGCGAGAGCGCGTTCGCGCCGGTCTTTGCGCCCCGCCGCATTGGTGGCGAACCGGGCAGCGAGCAAATGGCGCTGGAACCGGATAGCAGCAGCGCGCCGGTCGTGGAAGGCGAGTTCGCGCAGAACCCTGCGGGAGAGAGCGTCGTTCCCTATAATGAAGTCTTCGCGGACTACGCCAACGCCGCCAGCCGCGCGCTGGAGAGCGACTATATCCCGTTGGGGCTGCGCGATGTCGTGCGCGACTACTTCACCTCGCTGGAACCGTCAAGCCCTTCACCCTAGCGCGTGTTATGAAGTCCGATCAGGAGATGAGCATGACCGAGACACCCGCCGAAACGATGGATTTTGAGGCCTTCAGCACCATTGCCCGGAACATTGAAGCCGAAGTCCGGCGGGTGATTGTCGGGCAGGACGATGTCGTCCGCGCCGTGCTGATCTGCATTTTGGCCGGGCGACACGCACTGCTCGAAGGCGTACCCGGCCTCGGCAAAACGATGCTGATCCGCACGATGGCCGACGCGCTCGACCTGAAATTCTCGCGCATCCAGTTCACGCCCGACATGCAGCCCGCCGACATTACCGGCACGGATATTCTCGAAGAATCGGAGGATGGCCGTTCGAAGGTGCGCCGCTTCCAGCCGGGGCCGGTGTTCGCCAACCTCGTACTGGCCGACGAGATCAACCGCGCGACGCCGAAAACGCAGTCGGCGCTGCTGGAGGCGATGGCCGAAAAGACGGTCACGGTCGCCAACCGGACTTATAAGCTGGAACCGCCGTTCTTCGTGCTGGCGACGCAGAACCCGCTCGAAATGGAAGGGACCTACCCGCTGCCGGAAGCGCAGCTCGACCGCTTCATGTTCAAGGTCAATGTCAACTTCCCGACCGTGCCGGAACTGGTGGACATTCTCGACCGCACGACCGGCTCGGACATGCCCGCCGCGCGCAAGGTGGCAAACGCCGAGCAGGTTATGCAAATGGGCCGGCTGGCGCTGGCCATGCCGCTGGCGACGCACGTCACCGAATACGCGGCACGGGTCGTCGTAGCGACGCATCCCGAACAGCCGGAAGCGCCGGAAATGGTGCGCCAGTTCGTCCGTTACGGGGCCAGCCCGCGCGGCGCGCAGGCGCTCATCCTCGGCGCGAAGATCAACGCCCTGCTCGATGGCGAACCGAACGTGCGCTTCAAGGATATCGACGCCGTGGCCCCGGCAGCGCTGCGCCACCGCCTGCTGCTCAATTTCGAGGGTCTGGCCGAAGGCATCAACCCGGACGACATCATTCGTGACGTGCTGCAAAGCGTGGTGAAGACGGCGTGAGAAATCCTGTCCCCGGCTCCTCTCCAACATTTAGAGGGGCGGCAAACCATCGAACGGCAGAATGGCAGGCCGCGGTCATTCCCCTTTTCCAGAGCAAAAACGCAGGCTTTGGAGCAGGGTAAGGGGGTGAGATTTGGCGAACGAGACGCTGTTTGACGAGAAAACGCGGCGCAAGCTGGAACAGTTAATGCTGCAGGCGTCGCGCGTGCGCGCCGGAGCGATCAAGGGAGAGCGGCGCTCGGTCAAGCGCGGCACGAGCATCGAGTTCGCCGATTACCGCAACTATGTGCCCGGCGACGACCTGCGCCGCCTCGACTGGAACATTTATGCCCGCCTCGACCGCCCGCTGACCAAACTCTACGAAGACGAAGAAGATCTGGCCGTTCACCTGATCCTCGATGCCTCGGAAAGCATGGACTGGCCGCGTGAGGGCGAAGGCGACCTCAATAAGTTCGATTACGCGCGCCGGCTGGTCGCCGGACTGGGCTTTACCTCGCTGGCGTCCAACGACCGCCTGCTCGTTCTGGCGGCGAGCGACCGCGTCGCCGAAACCTTTGGCCCGGCGCGTGGGCGCGGCTTCAGCGTCGGCCTGTTGCGCTTCATGACCGGCCTGAAAACCGGCGGCGCGACCGACCTGAACCGAACGCTGGAGGAATACGCGCTGCGCGGCGGGCGGGCCGGGCTGCTGATCGTCGTTAGCGACCTGTTCACGCCGGAGGGCATCCAGCGAGGGCTGAACGCGCTGCTGGCCAAAGGCTATGAAATCGCCGTCGTGCATGTGCTGTCGCCGGATGAGATCGAACCGCCGCTGGCGGGCGACCTGCGTCTGGTTGATATCGAGACGAACATGCCGCAGGAAGTCTCCATCGACGACACCATGCGCGAGTTGTACGTCCGGCGCGTCAACGCATGGCGCGACGACCTGCGGGCGGATTTCCTGAAACGCGGCGTGCATTACTTTCCGGTCGTCACCAGTACGCCGTGGGAGAAAGTCATTCTCCATGACCTGCGGCGCGGAGGTTTGTTGAAGTGACGACGATGACCGAACAGCAACTGACGCGGCTGATTTCCGACGCGGCAGCCAAAGTCCATGAAGCGCTCGGCGGGCCAGGGCTGGAACTGCCGCCCTACCGCGACGCGCTGGCTTACGAACTGCGCCAGCGCGGGCTGGCGGTGGAAAAGCGCACCATACCGCCGGGAAAATATCCGGGCGTGACCATCACCAGAGCCGAGCCGATCGACATGATCGTCAACGACCTCGTGATTGTCGAGCCGAAGGTGGACTGGAAGCCACAATACGAGGCCGAAGCACTGGCTCACCTGCGTATGACCGGGCTGAAGCAGGCGCTCATCATCAATTTCGGGGCGCACACCATGCGAAACGCGATCCGCATCGTCAAAAGTGGGATTTGAGGTGCGCGTATGTCCTTTCTGACGCCGCTGGCGCTGATCGGCGGGCTGCTCGCCATTCCGATCCTGCTGCTGTACATGCTGCGCCTGCGCCGCCGCGAGATTCCGGTATCCAGCACCTATCTCTGGCAGCAGCTTCTGCTCGACCGAGAGGCGAACACGCCGTGGCAGCGGCTCCGGCGTAACCTGCTGTTGCTGCTTCAGCTTCTCATTCTCGCGCTGCTGGTGCTGGCGCTGGCGCGTCCCTACATCGTCGTGCCCGCCGTCAGCGCGGGACAAACGGCGCTATTGCTCGACGCTTCCGCCAGCATGAATGCCACCGACAGCCCGGAAGGCACGCGCTTCGAGGCGGCGCGCAGGCAGGCGCTGGAGATGGTCGAGACGATGAGCGCGGGCGACAGGATGACCGTCATTCGCGTCGCCGCCGTGCCGGAAGTCCTCGTGCCCTACACAAACGACCGGACGCTACTGCGCGACGCCATCAACAGCGCCCAACCCAGCCTCGCCAGCGCCGACTGGGCCGCCGCGCTGACGCTGGCCGCCGCCGGGGCAGCGGGCGCGGAGGATTTCTCCATCGTCATCATCGGCGACGGCGGTCTGGGAGACGCGGCGACATTGCCCGCCATTCCCGGCGAGGTCAAACTGGTGACTGTCGGGGAATCGGCCAGCAATGTCGCCATTACGGCGCTGGCCACACGCGCGCTGGCGGGCCGCCAACCGCAGCTCTTCGCCCAGATCACCAATTACGGCGATCAGGACGCCGAGGTGGTGTTCGACCTGCGCGTCGATGGCGAGTTGTTCGCCGCCGAACGCCACACCATCCCGGCGGGAGAAGCGCTGCCGCTGGTTTCCGAAGCGCTGCCCGAAGGCTACCAGACCGTTCAGGCGGGCCTGACGATCCCCGCCGATTCGGCCGTGCCCGATTATCTGGCGCAAGACAACCGCGCATGGGCGGTTTCACCGGGCGGCGGCACGCGGCGCATTCTGCTGATGTCGGAGGGCAATTATTTCATCGAGCAGGTATTACGCAGCCTGCCCGCGACGCAGGTCGTGCTGGGCGATATCAATCGCGGCCTGCCAACGACCGAATTCGACCTGACGATCCTCGATGGCTGGCTGCCGCCTGAACTGCCGCAGGGTGATCTGCTGATCTTCAATCCGCCGTCCAGCACCCGCCTGTTCACCGTCGGCGAGGAGAGCACGGCGACCGGCAACCCGCGCGTGCGCGCCGACGACCCGCGCATGACGTTCGTCGATTTCAGCAATGTGAATATCGCGTCGTTCCGGCAGGTCAGCGCCGGTTGGGCCGAGCCGCTCATCACGGCGGACGGCGGGCCGCTGCTGCTGGCGGGCGAGGTCGACGGGCAGCAGGTGGCCATTTTCACCTTCAACCTGTTTCAGTCCGACCTGCCGCTGCAAATCGCTTGGCCGGTCGTCATGTCCGGCCTGCTGGAGTGGTATCGACCACAGGACGTGGTCAGCGTGCCGGAAGGGCTGCGCGTGGGCGAATCGGTGTTCGTGCGCCCGCCGCCCACCGCCACAGGCGTGCGCGTCACCCTGCCCGACGGCAGCAGCCGCGAACTGGAAGCCGGGCGCGATAACCTGATCTTCGCCGACACGCACCAACCCGGCGTGTACACGCTCGAAGTGCTGGAAAACGGTCAGGTCACGCAGACGACGGCCTTTCCGGTCAACCTGTTCGACGCGGGCGAAAGCGACATTCGCCCGCAAACCAGCCTGACGCTGGGCGAAGTCACGCTGGAAGAAGCGGAGGAAGAAGCCATCGGCCAGCGCGAGTTCTGGCACTGGCTGGCGCTGATCGCGTTTCTCGTGCTGTTGGTGGAATGGCTGCTGTATCACCGCCGGATGCGCGCGCCGCAGCGGTTCGCCCCGGTGCGGAGGTAAAGCCCTCATGTGCTGGCTATGGGGAAGAGGAACGGCGCCGGCCTGATGAACGGTGGGAACCGCTATAATCTGTACTCGACCGACGCCCGGATCGGGCGCATTCTGGAGGCGCTGAACAGCCTCGGACCGGCGGTTATGCCGCCGGATGAAGGATCAGGCTGATGGCCTTCACAACACCGCTTGCGCTCTTGCTGCTGGTAGTCGCGCTGCCGCCCGTGATCGCGCTGGGCTGGCCGCGCGTCGCCTACCGCCGGGTGCGCGACCTGACCAGCCTTGCGCTGCGCGTCCTGATGCTGCTGCTGGTCGTGCTGGCGCTGGCGGGCCTGCAAATCGTACGCGCATCCGACCGTCTGGCCGTGATCTTCCTGCTCGACGCATCGGACAGCGTCGGGCAGGCGGCTCAGGAAGCGCAGCTTCAGTTCGTCGAAGCCGCGTTGGCGGAAATGGGCCCCGACGATCTGGCGGGCGTCGTCGTCTTTGGCGCGAACGCGGTTGTCGAACGCCAGCCCGGTTCGGTGCGCGAGCTGGGCGCGCTCCGGTCGACGCCGGTGACCAGCAACACCGATCTGGCCGAAGCGATCCGTCTGGGGCTGGCGCTGTTCCCGCCGGACACGGCGCGGCGGCTGGTGCTGCTCAGCGATGGCCGCGCGACGGTCGGCGACACCGAAGCGGCGGCCCGGCTGGCGGCGGCGGCGGGTGTCGAAATCAGCTTTGTTCCGGTAACGCGTGAGGCGACCGCCCCCGAAATTCTGGTCAGCGACGTGCGCGTACCGCCGGTAGTCAACGCCGGGCAGGAATTCGACCTCAGCCTGACCATCGACGCTGAAACGGCCACCGCTGCCACCGTCACCGTGCTGGCGTCGGGCGAAATCATCCACCGCCAGCCGGTCGAGCTGCGCGCGGGATCGAATCGCTACACGCTGACGCTGCAGGCGGGCGGCAGCGGCTTCCGCGACTTCCGCGTACAGGTCGAGCCGGATGAGGGCGACGGCTTCTTCCAGAACAACCAGCTTTCCAGCTTCAGTCAGGTCGTTGGTCCGCCGCGCGTGCTGGTCGTCGCCGCCGACGACGCCGAAGCGACCTATCTGACACAGGCGCTGACCGAAACCGGGCTGGAGGTTGACGTCATCCGGCCCGCGGAACTGCCGGTCGGCGTGGCGGCGCTGGCGCAGTACAACAGCATCATCGTCGCCAATGTGCCCGCGCCCCAGCTTTCCGAGGCGCGTATGCGCGCGCTGCAAACCTATGTGCGCGATCTGGGTGGCGGGCTGGTCGTCACCGGCGGCCCCGACGCTTTCGGCCCCGGCGGCTATTTTCAGACGCCGCTGGAAGAAACGCTGCCCGTGCAAATGCGCCTGCTCGACCAGCAGCGCGTGCCGCAGCTCACGCTTGTCTATCTACTCGACCGTTCCGGCAGCATGTCGGCCATCAGCCCCAGCGGCGTGCCCAATGTCGAACTGGCGAAGGAAGCCATTATCCGGTCGATTGATTTCCTCCAGCCGACCGACCGCGCGGGCATTGTGTCGTTCGATACCGGCGGTTCGTGGCTGGCTGAAGTCCAGCCGGTGCTCGACCGCTTCAGCCTGCAAAATCTGGTCGCGCGTATTCGTCCCGGCGGCGGGACCGACATTCGCGCGGGCATGAACGCCGCCAGTGCCGCGCTGGTGGACGACCCTTCGCCGCGCAAGCACATCATCCTGCTGACGGACGGCGGGGCCGATTCGACCGGGCTGGTGGACATGGCCGCCACACTGCACGACGATCACGACGTCACGACATCGGTGATCGCCATCGGCGTGCCGCCGGGCGCGCAGACCTTCCTGCGCGACATGGCCGAGGCGGGCGGCGGCAACTATCACGCGGTCGAGGTCGTCGAAGCCATCCCGACCATTTTCACGCTGGAAACCGTGCTGGCCACCCGCTCCTATATTCTTGAAGAGCCATTCGTGCCGGCCATCGCCTCCAACAGCCCGATCATCGACGGCATTACCGCCGCGCCGGAACTGCTCGGTTATGTCGCCACATCGCCAAAGCAAACGGCGCAGGTCGTGCTCGTCAGCACCGGCGAGCATCAAGACCCGCTGCTGGCGACGTGGCAGTACGGTCTGGGCCGGGCGGTGGCCTTCACCAGCGACGCCACCGCCCGCTGGGGCGTCAACTGGGTCGCCTGGGATGGTTTCAGCCGCTTCTGGAACCAACTGGTGCGCTGGACGATCACCGAAGGCGCGACGCAAAATCTGGAGACGCGCGTGCAGATGGAAGGCGAGCAGGCGCGCATCATCGTCGACGCGCGCGATGCAGACGGCAATTTCCTCAACGGCCTCGCGCTGACGGCCTCTCTGGTCAATCCCGACCTCTCCTCCGAAACCATCCGGCTGCAGCAGGTCGCGCCTGGCCAGTACGAAGCGACGTTCACGCCCGGCGCGGAAGGCGCGTATTTTCTGGCGATTGCCGGCGAAGCGGGTGAAGATGAGGCCCCATTGCAGGTAGCGCAGCGCACGGGCTGGGTCATGAGCTATTCGCCCGAATACAGCCTCGACGCCGGAACCGCCGACCTCGATTTGCTGAACGATCTGGCCGAACTGACGGGCGGGCGCTCGCTGGCGGAAGAGCCGGGAGCGGCGTTCGCGCACAATCTGGCGCTGGAAACCGCCAGCACGCCGCTGTGGCCGTGGCTGCTGCTGGCGGCGCTGCTGATCCTGCCCGTCGATATCGCGGTGCGGCGGCTCATCATCACCCGCAGCGACCTGCTGCGCCTGCGCCAATGGGCGACGCGCGGGCGGCGGGCGGCCCCGGCCGCGCCGAGCGAGCGGCTTTCCGGCCTGATGGGCGCGAAAGCGCGGGCGCAGCGCAGAACCGAAGCCGAAACCGCGCCCCCGCCATCGACCATCGCGGCCCTGCGCCGGCGCAGCGAAGAAAGGCAGCCGCCGGAACCGCCACGGCCAGCGCCCGAACGCGCGCGGCAGGACAGCGACGCAGCCGCAAGCGGCAACATCGCCGGAAGACTGCTGGAACGGCGCAAAGGCCGCGAACGGAGCGAGTGAGCGCTGTGGTCTGCACGCAGCCGGACGAATTGAAACCTGATGCCCGCTAAAGCGCTTTCGAGGTGGGTTCTGCCGTGTCCACCGGCTGAGGCTCCGGGCTGCGCGGGCGAAGCACCCGCCAGTACATCACCATCGGAACGACCGACAGGAGCGCCGTGCCGATCAATGCCGGGATGACGCCAATCCTGTCTGCCAGCGCGCCAAGCAGGAACGAGAACACCGCGAAAGCAACGCTCCCTGCGAAACTGTTGAGCGACCCCATGGTCGCGCGCTGCGCGTCGGTGAATTCGCGCTGGATCAGGCTCTGGCTGGCAACAGTGTTCACGCCGAAAAAGATGGAGTTCGACGCCATCAGCGCGGGAGACAGCACGGTCGGAACCGCCAGACTGAACAGGTTGATCAATTCGCTGATCGTCATGCCGCCGACCAGCAGCCGGAACTCGCCAAACCGCCGGATCAGCGGCCCGGCGAAATAAAAGCTGATGGCCGCCGTGGCATTGGCGATCAACTGGGCAATGCCCAGCGCCCAGACAGGCCACAAGCTCTCGATAAAGGCCGAACGAAACAGCCACGACGACTCGCCGGTGGCAAACGAGAGGATACTCGCGATGCTGAGCGCGCGCAGGCGGGCATTCTGGCGAAAGTGCCGCAGCGCGGTCGAGAAATGCGCGTAGATGTTGCCGCGGCTACCGGAGTGCGCGCGCGGCTCGACAAGCCGCAGGCTGACGACGAACGCCAGCGCCATCGGCACAACCGACACCCACATGACCAGTTCAAACGAAATCGCCGCGATCAGACCGCCAATCAGGGCCGAAATCGCCAGCGCGATCTGGAACATGGACGACGTTTTGCCGAGATACTGCTGGAAGTCGTCCTGTCGATCCATTTCCACGAGGGTATCGTAGAGCAACGCTTCATTGTTGCCGCTGTAAAAAGCGCGGCCAAGCCCTTCAAACACCGCGCCGACGAGCAACGCCAGATACGTGCCGCCAATGGCGTAAAAAGTTAGCGAGAACACGCCGGCAACCGCGCCATACACGACCGTGCGCTTGCGCCCGACCATGTCGGACAGAACGCCGGTCGGCACTTCGAACAGCGACTGCGCCAGCATGGTCACGGAAAAAACGCTCATGCCGAGCGCATAGGAGCCGGAAATCCCGGCGAAGTACAGGATGGCGATCGGGCCGTAAGGGCGAAAATCGGCCCAGAAGTTGAACCAGCCAAGCAGGGTGAGATTGCGGGCAATACGCGCCATGAAAACACCGCCAGTCGGGTCAAATTGGACGAGTATAGGTCACAATGGGTTCGCGTCAACAGCGGAGATGGGCTAGCAAGTGTGAAAAACATAAAATTTTTCGAAATGCTTTTCCTTTATGCATCAGCAATCCAACCCGTTGTAAGCTGGCGTAAGAGTGGAAGGGCGCGCGCACCGCACCCCAACGCCCCTACAGCGCCCCTTTCACTCATTTTATTTCCACGTCTGCCGGGTAAGACTGCATCTAGCCAGTCTGATAACAAAGGGGTAGACTAGGCACGCCTTCGTCACAGTTGTAAGTTCCAGATAACTCATGCGCCGTATTTCTGCCGGAAACAACCTGACCATTGACATGGACGCCAGCCACTGGCGTCTTGTGGTTAATGGCGACGGCAGCGAGCGCGTGCTGGTTGAGGCGTCGCAGGGGCAACCGCTCCGCTATATGCCGACGTTTGGCCAGCGCCGACGCCTGCCCGATACCGGTTTACTCCCAACCCTGTATATTCAGCGTGTCGTACTCGGTTGGTCCTTAAAGGACGAAGCGTGGCATCTTGGGCTGGTGCTGGAGCCGGAGCTGGCTGAGGCGCGCGGCAGCCGCTGGTGCGAGGTTGCCCACTGGCCCGACCCGGAGCGCGATCTATACCTCGATATCGCCCGCGAAGCCGGAGAGCATCTGGCGCAGGCCGTCGCGCGTCCGTTTGAGCTTATTCCCCCGGCGGATGGAGCCAGAGCCGCCGCAGCAGCGCCCGCCGAACCGCGCCCGTTGCCGGCGCTGCCGGTAGCATTCGACGTGTGGCGGGTCGAAGCGCGCGGCGATAATACGGTCGAGTTCGTGCGTTCGCCGTCGTGGGCGCGGGCGCGCATCCTCCGCATCGTCTGGTATCTGTTCTGGACGGTCATTTACCTCGTGCTGTCCATCACCACGCTGAGCGGCAAAATCGCGCTGCCCAAGCCGGAGTTTCTCCCCTATCTGGGGCTGGCCTCGGCGGGCATTCTGGTGCTGATTACCCTGAACCTGATCGTCCAGCTTATTCGCCAGCCTAACCGGTTCGTCGTCGATGGCGCAAGCGGCGCGGTCGTGGCGTTGCGTGGCAACAGCCAGCGCTGGCGCGTCGAGCGCTCGGAGATCGAATCGGTTTACGTGTCGCAGGTCGCCGGCAAAAAGACCAGACGCGGTGAGCGCACCATCACCCACGGCGAGATCAATCTCTATCTTGGCAACGGCAAGTTCAAATTTCTGGTCGAAAATGGGCAGATCGAGCGTTACGCTGGCGAGGACGAGCAGCCGGTCAGCACCGGCGTCTATCCGCTGACGCCTGAAATGACCCGCACGCCCCTGCAGATCGCGGGCGCACACGTGGCGCGCGTGCTGGGCGTCCCCTGCCTGTACGACCGCCGGGTGCGATAGCGCGCCCGCCGGTCTCCCCACTTTTCATCCCGCCGCCCACGACAACATTTCGTGAACGCTCAGCATTTGCTCAGGCTGCGGCGGTTGCCGTTTCGCTTTCCGATGCTATGATGGGAAAACCTTTTGATAAGTTGACCGTAAAGCGCCGATCCTTATGAGCGATGAACGCCCCTTAATCCTGTTTACCAACGACGATGGCATTTCCTCGCCGGGGCTGTGGGCATCGGCGGAAGCGTTTGCCGACATCGCCGATATTCTGGTCGTCGCGCCGCGAGAGCAACAGTCGGGCATGGGCCGCAGCCTGCCGGTCGCCAGCGAGGGCCGGATCGAACAACAGCGCATGTCCTTCGGGGGCCGGGAATACACCGTCTATGCGGTCGATGGCACGCCCGCTCAGGCCGTGCAGCACGGCGTCCTCGAACTGGCCGACCGCCTGCCCGATCTGGTCGTTTCCGGCATCAACTATGGCGAAAACTGCGGCAACGGCGTCACCATTTCCGGGACGGTCGGCGCGGCGCTAGAGGCCGCCAGCCTCAGCATTCCGGCGATTGCCGTTTCCCAGCAAACCCAGATCGAGCTGCACAACAGCTATTCGCGCGAGGTCGATTTTTCCGCGGCGGCCCATTTCGCGCGCATGTTTGGCCTGTGGCTGATGCAGCATGACCCGCCCGACGACGTGGACGTGCTGAAGATCGACGTGCCGATCAACGCCACGAAGGACACGCCGTGGCGTATCACGCGCCTGTCGCGCAACCGCGTCTACTGGCCGACACGGCCCGAACGCGTCGCCCTGAGCGATATCGGCCGTATTGGCTATTACTTCAACAGCGACCCCTCGGAAGCCGAGCCGGACTCGGATGTTTACGCGGTGCTACACGAGGGCGTCGTCTCGGTCACGCCGATCAGCCTCGACATGACATCGCGCACAGACCTCTACCGTCTGGGCCGTCTGCTGCAGGGCGGCGCGCCCCCGCGGCTGGAAGAAGTCGAAAAGGCCGAATCGCCCACGCGCACGAAAGTGGAAAAGATCAGCAAAGAGAGCTAGCCTCCGGCGAGGCGCTCGCAGGTCGCAAAAGCGACCATCCCCATCCAACAGGCGTCATTCAGCCAGCCACGCCGGCGCTCCTGCATCCTCCGTGCCCCGGCGGTTCCCCCGGCGTTGCGCGCCCGCACGCCTGCGGCTACACTTCTGCACTCATAAATATTTCACCCGTAAAAAGGATATGTCTTCATGACGGAAACGACACGCTTTAACCTGCCTCAGTCGGAAATTCCACGCGCATGGTACAACGTTCAGGCCGACCTGCCGCGCCCGCTGCCGCCGGTATTGCATCCGGCGACGCGCCAGCCGGTCGGGCCGGACGATCTCGCGCCGTTGTTCCCGATGGCGCTGATCATGCAGGAGGTCAGCCGCGAACGCTACATCGAAATCCCCGACGAGGTACGCGAGATTTACAAGCTGTGGCGGCCAACGCCGCTCATTCGCGCCCGCCGTCTGGAACTGGCGCTGGACACGCCCGCCCATATCTATTTCAAGTATGAGGGCGTATCGCCGAGCGGCAGCCACAAACTCAACACCGCCGTAGCGCAGGCCTATTACAACAAGCAGGAAGGCGTGCAGGCGCTGACGACCGAAACCGGAGCGGGCCAGTGGGGAACCGCGCTTTCGCAGGCCTGCAACTTCTTCGGCCTCGAATGCACCGTTTATATGGTGAAGGTGAGCTACGAACAAAAGCCGTATCGCCGCGTCATGATCCAGAGCTTTGGCGCGCAGGTTTACGCCAGCCCAAGCGATACCACGCAGGCGGGCCGGGCCATCCTCGAACAGTCGCCGGACAGCACCGGCTCGCTGGGGATTGCCATCTCCGAGGCGGTCGAAGCGGCGGCGACCAGCGGCGGCAGGTCGAAATACGCGCTCGGCTCCGTTCTCAACCATGTGCTGATGCACCAGACCGTGATCGGCGAAGAGGCGCTCAAGCAGCTTGAAATGGCGGGCGAGTATCCCGATGTCGTCATCGGCTGCGCGGGCGGCGGCAGCAATTTCGCCGGCCTCGCGCTGCCCTTCCTGCGCCAGAACCTGACCGAAGGCCGCAAAACGCGCATTATCGCCGTCGAACCGGAAGCCTGCCCCAGCCTGACGCGCGGGCGCTACGCCTACGATTACGGAGACGCGATCGGTCTGGCTCCGCTGGTCAAGATGTATACGCTCGGCCATGAGTTCGTGCCACCGCCGCTGCATGCCGGCGGCCTGCGCTATCACGGCATGGCCAGCATCGTCAGCGAGCTTTACGACCAGAAACTGATCGAAGCCGTCGCCGTACCGCAGCTCGAGTCGTTCGACGCCGCCGTGCGTTTCCTGCGCGCCGAAGGCATCGTGCCCGGCCCGGAACCGTCACACGCGATTGCACAGGTGGTGCGCGAGGCTCAGGCCGCAAAAGAAGCCGGTGAAAAGCGCGTCATTCTCTTCAACCTTTCCGGCCACGGCTATTTCGATATGAGCGCTTATGAAGCCTTCCTGAGCGGCAAGCTGGACAATTACCGCTTCCCCGAAGCGGCAGTCGATAGCGCGATGGCGCAGTTGCCGGTGGTGGATTAAGAACGCCTCGACACGCCCCACTGCCACTAATCCGGGGCGGGTGGACGTCGAACCGTCGCGCGCTGGCCCTCGCATGTAGTGACACGGCATTTCGATGTCGTGTCACTATTTCATTTCCGGCCTAGCGCCCCTTCCGGCGATAGCTCTGCGCCATGTTGATGGAGCGCTGGACTTCGGCCAGTTGTTCGTGTTGCTGCAAAAACTGGAAGTGCTGTAACGCGGGGATCAGGCGATAGATCGCCTGCTCGTAATCGCCCATCGTCATAAAGACGTTGCCCATGCTGCGCAGCAGTTCGGCTTCGCTCTGGCGGTCGTTTTCCTCGTGCGCCACCAGAAAACCCTGCTGGTAATAGTCGATGGCGATGCTGTAGAACACCTGACGGTCGATCTGCTCCGTGGCGTACCGCGCCAGCTCGCAGTACAGGTTGCCGATCAGGGCAAGGCGCTGGACGACGACATGCCACTGCGACAGGGCGCGATAAATTTCTACCGCTTCGTTCAGGTGAATTAGACCGCTGGCATAGTCGCCCTGCGCGATATAGCTGTTGCCCAGATTGTCGAGCCGGTTGGCCAGCCCGCGCTGATCCTGCAAATCGCGGGCGATGGCGACCGAATAGGCGTGGAGGTCGGCGGCGGTGGAATACTGCTGCAAGTCGTCATACACCAGCCCCAGATTGCTGAGCCAGTTGCCGTGACCGCGAATGTCGCCCAGTTCTTCGGAAATGCGGATCGCCTGTTTGAGATAGGCAATGGCGTAGTCGTAGTGACCCAACTCGCGCAGGATATTGCCCATGTTGCCGAGCAGGCCTTCTTCCGTCACGCGGTCGCCTTCGGCCCGGGCAATCGCCAGCGCCTTATCGAACGAACGTAGCGCCTGTTCCGGGCGGCCCATGCGCTGGTAAACCACGCCCAGATTGCCGAGGAAGCGCCCTTCGCTAGCGCGGTCGCCCTGACGCCGCGCGATACTGGCAGCCTGCTTCAAGCCTTCGGCGGCAGACGCATAATTATGCGCCTTCATCGCATCCCGAACCTGGCGCAGCCAGTGCGAGAGTTCGCTCATGGCAGGGCGCTTGTTCTCCTGTCTAAGGCCGGCGTAACCTCACAAAAAGCGCGACCGAGAAAGCGACGACGATGGCGAGCAGGCCGGTGCGGGCAACCCACGCCAGATCGGCCTCAAGCGGCGCGACCGGCAGGGTATCCGCGGGCTGGCGGTCGAGCCGGACGATGGTGAACGCATCGCTGATATCCGGCAGTGTGTGCTGGTTCACCGATGGCGTGCCGCTCAGCAACGCCAGCAGCGCATCGTAGACCAACGGCGCTCGTTTGCGAAACAGATACAGCGCGCGCGCCGCTTCGCCGCTATCCTCCACGACACTGGCCCGGGCCGCGAACCGCCGCGTCCCACACTGTACGCTGACCTCCGGCGAGGCCAGCAGGTTCTGAAACCACTGCGGGCGGCGGCCCCAAGCGGAAACGATATAGTATTTACTGCCATGCTGCCGGTACTCCACAGGTGTATAGCGCGGCAGCCCGCTTTTACGACCGCGCGTTCCCAGAATCATCAACGGCAGGCCGCCGAGCAGCCCTCCCAGCCCAAGGCGATACAGCAATACGGGCAACCGGAGCAAAGCGCGGCCAAAGCCTGCTGGATAGGGCAACGGCGTCATGGTTGTCGCCAGTCTGTTCGAGTTCAACACGAAGACTGCTTGCCGTGCATGGTTGACCAATCCTCCCTGAAAGCGAGTATACACCCGCTATTACAATCGTGCATGGACAGGGGGAGTCGCACTCAAAACGGCTTCCTGAGGGGGGAGAGGCGCATCTGGACATGAAAGTTACGTACACATGACAGCGCCGAAATAATCCGTTATACTAAGACCCATTCGCCAGTTCTTTCGCGGTCATCTCCAATTCTGTCAGGTCTGGCGTGCTTCCCATTCTTCTCAAAACGAAACTCGCCATACCGCCGCTCCGCCCGCGGCTGGTCGAGCGGGCAAGACTCATAGAGCGTCTGGATACAGCCGCGCTGCCGCCTCTGGCCCTGATCGTCGCCCCACCAGGATTTGGCAAAACCACTCTGGCCAACCAGTGGGCTCAGCTTCAGGATATGCCCCGGGTCTGCTGGTTCACCGTTGATCAGGACGACAACGATCCCATCCGTTTCTTCGGCTACGTCATCGCGGCACTGCAATCTGCGAACCCTTCGTTCGGCACACAGCTTGTCGAGTTGCTCCAGTCCGCTCAGGCGGACATCCTGAAACCCGTAATCGCCGCTCTCATTAATGAGCTGAGCACGCAGCCCGAACCGATCCTTCTCGTCATCGACGATTACCACGAAATCACGAACCGCGCCGTCCATGACGCGTTGATCTATTTGCTCAATCATTTACCGGATACCCTCCGGCTCATCCTGACGACTCGCATTGACCCACCCCTGCCGCTGGCGCGCCTTCGCGCCAACGGCCAGTTGCTCGAGGTTCGGGCGGCAGACCTGCGTTTTTCCCCGGATGAGGCTGCGTCATTCTTTCAGGCGATGGGCTTGGAGCTGCAAGGCGACGATATCACGCAGCTCAACAGCCGGACGGAGGGATGGATTGCCGGGTTGCAAATGGCGGCGTTATCCATGCAAGGCCGGGACAGCAACGCCGTTCGCTCGTTCGTCAGCAGTTTCTCCGGCAGCCACCGCCACGTCGTCGATTACCTCCTTGACGAAGTCTTGCAGCGGCAGCCAGAACCGGTGCAAGACTTCCTGTGCGAGACGTCGATTCTGGGCCAACTGTCCGCTCCCCTGTGTGATACCGTCACCGAACGACAGGACAGCGACGAGCTTCTCAAGTACGTGGATCAGGCCAATTTATTCGTCATGCCGGTCGATAGCGAACGGCGGTGGTATCGCTACCACCGGCTTTTTGCCGATGTCTTGCGCCACCGGCTGCAAAAATCAGACCCTCAGCGCGTACGCAGGCTTCATACCCGGGCAAGCGAGTGGTATGAAGCGCAGGGGGTAATCGGCGAGGCCGTTTCCCACGCGGTCGCCGCCGGCAACACCGAGCGCGCGGTACGGCTGGTGGAAGCAGCAGCCCATGACCTGTGGACTCGACAGGACATGCTCAGCGTTCGCGCGTGGCTGCACGCGCTGCCCGATGCAGCCATTCAATCCAGCGCGCGCCTGACCCTTCTGGAAGCGCAAATCAAACAGTTTCAGGGCAAACTGCGTGACGTAGAGGGCCTTGTCAGCCGGGCGCGCCAGTTGCTGGCCAACGCCCCCGACGCCGATCCCATCCTCACGGGCGAACTGGCGGCTTTGTCCGGCATGTTCCTCAATTTTGCCGCCGATCCGCAAGAAGGCCTGCGGCAGGCGCAGCAGGCGGTTGAAGTCCTGCCTGTGACCCATCCGTTACATGCCACAACGGTACTTAATCTGGGTATCGGTCACTGGCTGATGGGCCGCCTCCCCGAAGCCGCTGTAAGCCTGCAGCAGGCGCAGCAGTTGTGCCTGAACATCGGCAACCGCTATCAGGCGCAGGTCGCGACCGCCTATCTGGCCGAGACACGGCGGCTGCAGGGCCGGCTGCGCGAGGCTGAAAGTCTGTATCGCGCCGCGCTCGACCTGACTCCCGACCGGCTGGAGTTACCTGACGTCAACGGGCTGTATATCGGATTGGGGGCGCTGGCCTACGAGCGCAACGATCTGGAAGTCGCAGAGCAACTCCTGGTGCGGGGGTCGGAACTGGGACAGCAGGAAGAAAACATTCTGGTTGTCGTCGCCGGACTGCTCTTTCAGGCCCGACTTGCACATGCCCGACGCCAGACCAGTCGGTCGGTCGAGTTGCTCGCTCAGGCGCTTCAGCTTGCGGATTCGCACCAGCTTCGCTGGCTCTGGAGCGTGCCGTCGATCCGGGCGATATGGTCGCAACTGGCCTTGTTGCAAGGTAATGAAGCCGCCGTGCAGGAATGGGCCGATACGCTGCCGCCCGCGCTGCCAGCAACGCCGCCGCTTCGCCGGGAAGCCGAGCAACTCGCTTTAGCCCGCTTTCTCATCGCACGCGAGGAGAGCGAGGCAGCGCTTTCGCTTTTGGCTCAGGTCCAGCAAACCGCCCTCGCCGCAGGGCGTCGTCTCTACCTCATGCAGGCGCTTGCGCTTCGCGCCGTAGCGCTCCAGAACGCCGAACCGGCCTTCCGCACCCTTGAGGAAGCGATGGCGATGGCGGAACCGGAAGGCTTTGTGCGCCTGTTTGTCGATGAGGGCGAGCCAATGCGACGGCTGCTGGAACGGTATGTCAACCGCCGCACGTCGAACAGGCTGCGGCCCTATGCCTCCCGGCTGCTGCGCGCCTTTGCCGGCTTGCCGGCGACCACCGAACCCGCAATCCAGAACCTGCCTGAGCCGCTGAGCGAGCGCGAGATCGAAATCCTCGGGCTGATGAGCGAGGGCCTCTCGAACGCTGACATCGCCAACCGGCTGTTCCTGAGCGTAACGACGGTGAAGAAACACGCCACCAATATTTTTGGCAAGCTCGGAGCGGCGAACCGTCAGGAAGCCGTGGAGCGAGCGCGCCAGCTTCGCCTCATCCTCTAAATCCCCCATTAGACTACTACCCGTACTACGACCTCCGGTAGCCTGACTCTACTACCGTCGCTTTCTTATTCTTTCTGTAGTCACCAACACGGCACAGCTTTAGCGACGAGGAGGGCATATGGCACCGGCTTCATCCCAACTATCACGCTTGACCGCGCAGCCAGGCGGCGACTTCGTGGTCTTCCGGATTGGCCTGCGTATCAACAGCTACTGGAAAATTCATCAGTGGTTGCCGGTGGCGCGCATGATGATCCCGATGCTCAAGGAGCTGTATAGCCACCCGGAACTTGGGTTTCTTGGGGCCGAACTGCATATCGGGTTGCGCCACATCTTTCACATTCAGTACTGGCGTAGCTACGAGCAGTTGATGGCGTATTCGCACAGCAAGGATCATGCCCACCTGCCCGCATGGCGGGAGTACAACCGGCGCTACCGGGCCACCAACGCCGTTGGCATCTTCCACGAAACCTATCGCGTTCGGGCCGGGGAGCAGGAAAGCATCTACGTGAACATGCCTCCCTACGGTCTTGGGCTTGTTACCGGCGTTGTCGAGGCGACCGGGCGCAGGCAGTCAGCCCGTGGGCGCATGAGCTTAACCGATGGACAGGACTCCCCCGTGCCGGCCTACGGGGAAATCGCCCCGGTGGAAGCTCGTTAAAGCCGATTTCGCACAATTTCGCAACCGTATCACACCAGACTGGAAAGCGAGACCCGGTTATGAACCCCATCCACACCAGCGATCGTTATGAGCGCGCCCGTCGCCGCGCCAGACAGTTGCGTGAGTTCTACACACATCTGACCGTTTACATCATCGTCATCTTCGGACTGGCTATTCTCAACCTGCTTGTGAGCCCCGGCGACATCTGGTTCATCTGGCCGCTGTTCGGCTGGGGAATCGGCGTCGCCGCCCATGCGGTTCATGTTTACGGCCCCGGCAAATGGCTCGGAGCTGACTGGGAAGAACGCACCATCCGGCGGCTGATGGAGGAAGAGGCGCAGCACGTTGAGCACGACACGCCGAAGCGCAGCTAACGCCAACCGGCAAGGTCGCTAGGGAAGCGGCGAAAATGAACTACAGCATATGCGTGAAGGGGCATCTCGATCATGACTGGTCAGATTGGTTAGGTAGTGTTGAAATCAGACATCTGGAGGACGGGACGACCGTCCTCCGGGGGAGCTTTCCCGATCAGGCAGCGTTGATTGCCACGCTGACGAAGCTGAATGACCTTGGGATTACCGTGATATCCGTTGGTCCGGCAAAAGCGGATTGTGATCCGCCCAGTGCTGCAAGCCAGCAACCGCCAGACGGCATCAGCCCGGATTAATACGCTCCCGGAACACGTCACGGGCTGCAAACCATTCCGGCAGCCCGCCTCGTAAAATTCGCGCCGCCTTCACTTGCGCTTTGCCTACGCCGGGGCGTCGCGGGCCGTCATGGGATCGGCGCTTGGGCGGTGGTTTCACAGCATGGACGCGCCCCGCCAGTCTGATAGAATGACAGTCACCTACAGCAAGACTGACCGGAGCAACACATGCCCGATGACCGCGATCTGAAGCGTCCTGAGCGCGATGACACCCCCGAAGCCTCCACCGATGACGCGCCGGACGCCCGCGACGCCCATGAAAACCACGAAACCGAAATACCGTCTGAAGCCGGCGCGGAAGCGGCAGGCACGGATGACGCATTTTTCCCGGCGACGACCGGCGCTTATCTTGCCTCCCAGTTCGCGGCGGATGCGGCGGCCGACCAGCCGGAAATAACCGGAGAGCCGGACCAGCCGCAGGCTGAAGCGCCCGCGACCGGCGATGACGGCAGCCCAACGCCAGAGCGCGAGCCGCTGCCGTCCGAAGAAGACACCGAAGAACTGCCGGCGATTACCGAGGAAGACCTGAAGCGTTTCCGCAAGCAGCGCTTCGAGCACCCCGCCGAGCTGGATCGCCATGAATTGCCGACCATGCCGCCGCCGTTCGAAGCCAACCCGACCGACCCAAAGCGCACGCTTGTGGGCAGCGGCGGTTACGACCCAAATCCGGACTTCAATCCGGAGTACGACCACACGGTTCCGCATATCGTGCCGTTCCAGCACACGATGGTACACGTGCCGCCGGAACGCAACGCGCCGCAGCGCCAGACGCCGCCCCCGCCGCCGCCAACTCAGCAACAGCCGCGCGGCCAGCACGGCGGCATGACGCAGCAGGGGCACGGCTACGGCGGAACGGTGCAGCACCCGGCCCATCCCTACGCGCCGCCATCGCAGTACCCGCCGCCGGGGCCGTCAGCGCCGCCTGCTCAGGGTCAGGCCCGGCTGCCGGGACGCAAAAGCCCGCGCCGTCGCACGTTGCTGGGCTGCTCGCCCGGTTGTGTCTGGGCATTTATCGGCCTGATCGTGACCTTCTGCGGCGGCCTGACGCTGATCACGCTGGTGCTGACGGCGACGCTGGGCGCGCGCCTCGAAGAGCAGCTTCAGGCGCAGGTGGCCAGTGTCGACGACTACCGCAGCTTTGAAAGCACCTTCTATTACGACCGCAACGGCACGGAACTTTACGAAGCGTTCAGCGAAGGGCGGCGCACGAACGTGAAATTTGATGAATTCCCGCCAGAGCTGATCCACGCGACGGTTGCGGTTGAGGACGACAATTTCTGGACCAATCCGGGCTTTGAAATCCCAGCGACCATACGCGCGTTCCTGCAGTATGTTGGTCTGGCCGAAGGCTCCAGCGGCGGCAGCACCATCACGCAGCAACTGGTGCGTAACGTGTTGTTCGACTACGAATACCGCACCGAGCGCAGCGTTCAGCGCAAGATCGAGGAAATCCTGCTGTCGGTGCTGCTCTCGAACAGGAAATCCAAGGAAGAAATCCTTGAGATGTACCTGAACGAGATTTACTACGGCAACCTCGCCTATGGCGCGGAAGCCGCCGCGCAGACGCTGTTCGGCAAAAGCGTCGGTGAACTGACGCTGGGCGAAGCCGCGCTGTTGGCCGCGCTGCCTCAGGCTCCCGCCAGCCTCGACCCGCTTAATCCTGACCCGGCGGTGCAGGAAGCGGTCGCCGACCGCTGGCGGCTTGTGCTGTCGCGCATGGTCGAGGAAGGCTATATCACCGCCGAACAGCGCGATCAGGCGCTGCGCGAGGGCTATCAGTTCAACCCGCGCGAGGCCCCGCTGCGCGCGCCGCATTTCACCGTCTACGCGCAGCAGCAGTTTGAAGCCCTGATGACCCGCCTCGGCTACACGCCTGAAGACGTGGCGCGCGGCGGCTGGCAGGTGTATACGACCGTCGATCTGGAAATCAACCAGCTGGCGCAGCAGGCCGCGCAGAATCAGGTCGCGGCGCTGACGGCCAACAACGTCTCGAACGCGGCGGTGCTGGTCATGAAGCCGCTGACGGGCGAAATTCTGGCGATGGTTGGCAGCGTCGACTACAACAATGAAGCCATCGACGGCAATGTGAATGTCACCATCTCGCCGCGCCAGCCGGGCAGCACGATGAAGCCCTTCACATACGCGGCGGCCATGGAACTGGGCCTCACTCCCGCCGATATCATCTGGGACACGCCGACGGACATCGCCGGCTACGCGCCGCGCAACTATGACAACAGTTTCCACGGGCCGGTGCGTATGCGCGTGGCGCTCGCCAGCAGCTACAACATCCCGGCGGTGCAGACGCTGCGCGCAATCGGCGTCGATACGCTGCTGGCCTTCATGCAGCGGTTCGGCGTGCAGAGTTTGGGCACGGATGCCAGCCGGTATGGCCTGTCGCTGACGCTCGGCGGCGGCGAAATCACGCTGCTGGAACTGACACGCGCTTACTCAGTGTTCGCCAACGGCGGCGTCTACGTGCCATCGACGGCTATCCTGTGCGTTTTGGACGGCGACGACAACATCGTCTACCAGTACGAAAACGGCTGCCCGAAGGGCAACACCACGCCCAATACGCTCAACGAAGCGGGCTATGGCCAGCTCGTGCTCGACCCGCGCATCGCCTTTATCATCAGCGACATACTGGCCGATAACGCCGCGCGCGCGCCCGGCATGGGCGCGAACAGCCCGCTTCGCACCGATTTCGGCGCGTCGGTCAAGACCGGCACGACCGACGACTTCAAGGATAACTGGACGGTCGGCTATACCCGTAATGTCGCCGTGGGTGTCTGGGTCGGCAACAGCCGTGGTGAGCCGATGGTCAACTCGTCGGGCCTGACGGGGGCCGCCCCGATCTGGAACAGCGTGATCACGTCCATCTACAACAACCAGTCGCTGCTACAGCGGCTGGCGGTCGATGGCCAGCTTCAGCCGAACCAGCTCGATGTGCCGCAGGGCATCAGCCGGCGCGCGCTGTGCGACGTTGCGTCGCTGCGCGACCCGGCGACTCAGTGCGCCTCGACGGTGCAGGAATGGATGCTGGATGGCCCGGCGGGCATTCCCGATGGCAACGGCGGATTGCAATTCCCGCCCCCTGCGCCACCCGCGAACAACCAGCCGCCGGCGACCGGGCCGTGGCTGCAGGAGGTCGAGCCGGACATCTACCGCGTGCTCGTGCAGCCGCTGCCGCCGGAAGTCGGCGCGCAGATCCAGTTCACGGTTGGTCCGGGGCAGACGCCGCCGCCAGCGCCGATTTACTGTCAGGTTCCGATTGAGGCGCAAGCGGTCGCGACCGGGGCGCAGGAGCAACTGTTCATCGCGCCGCCGCCCGATCCAGAGGACGCAGTACGAGCGGAGCAGTGGGCACGCAGTCAGGGCATTGCCTTCCTGCCAACCATCGCCTGTGACGCCGGGCTGCTGAGCCTTGCGTCGAATCCTCAGCCGATGGTGGTCACGGCGCAGATCCAGTCGCCCGCGCCCGGTCAGATAGTCTCCGGCGGTATGCCGATTATCGGAACGGTGCAGTTCAGCCCCGATCAGGCGCTGTACTACAAAATCGAGATCACGGGCGGGCAGTTTGGCGACAACTGGGTGACGCTCGGCGAAACGCACAGCAACAGCGTCGTCAACGGCCAGCTCGAATACCTGTCTCCGCTGCCGCCCGCCGGCTACCAGATTCGGCTGGTGGTCGTCGGCCACGATGGCAACTTCGTGCAGCCGCCATATACCGTGCCGTTCACGGTGCAGTAGCGGAAAGCGTTCATCTCCGGGCCCCTCGTCTCTCGCTGTAGCCTCCCCAAACGGGTCACAAGCGGGGAGACGAGGGGCCTACCCCGGCAAACAGCAATGCCGCAACAGTACAAGGTACAAGGCGCTGAATGCTGCCCCTCTCAGCCTCGCTCTCTGTGCACATTCAGTTGAGGGCAGGATAAGTCTCAGAATTGAGCCTCTTGTTTTAGTCTTAGGATGGTGTCGCCAGCCTAATGCTAGAACAAGAGGCTCAATTCCTTTCCCGGACCGGCATCAAACCTCGACCGGATCTAGTCCTCGGCGAAGATGATCTGCCCGTCGTCCATGTTGACGATGGTCGCCAGCGCTTCGATCTGGACGTGGGCAAAGCCGCGCTCCTGCAGCAGTTTACGGCCGCCTTCAAAGGACTTTTCGACCACCACGCCGACGCCGGCGACATTCGACTCGGCACTTCGGACCATGCGCGCCAGCGCCATCAACGTCTGCCCGCTCGCCAGAAAATCGTCGACGATCAACACCTGCTGGCCCGGCGGCAAAAACTCCGCTGACACCAGCAGGTTGACCTCGCCGCCTTTCGTGTGGCTGGGCGCGGTTTCCAGAAAGACCGGACCGGACATGGTGATCGGCTTGACCTTGCGCGCATAGACCACCGGCACGCCAAGCGCCAACCCGGTCATGACAGCCGGGGCGATGCCGGAAATCTCGACCGTGAGGATACGATCAACCGGCACATTGGCAAAGCGGCGCGCCAGCTCGCGCCCCATCTCCAGCATCAACTCTGGATAGAGCTGGTGGTTGAGCAGACTGTCGATTTTGAGAATGCCGTTGCCGAGATTGCGCCCTTCGGCGCGAATGCGATCTTTAAGCGCCTGCATGGTTGTCCTGTGTCTCCGTATATCCGCCCGCTTCTTCATACACATGCGCGAAGAACGTTTCGAACGTTCCCTGAGGGAACCGGAAGAGTTCGGCCCCGGCCTCCTGCCCGGCGGGCGACATCAGCGCGGCGCGCATGGCGTCTTCGTCCTCGAAATAGGCTTCAAACACGCGGAAATAAGGCGATGGTCCCTGCGGGCTGCCGATGACATTGACCACCTGCCGCCGGATCAGCGCGGGCATGCGTTCCAGCAGGGCCAGCAGGTCGTTATAGCGATTTTCAAAGGCATCCGGGTCGATCGGGTTGTGGAAGAGAATCGAAAACTTGACCATGCAGCGCATCCTGAAAAAACCAAAAACCGGGCGGCGCAGGCCACCCGGTCGATGATTGTATCCAGTTGAAAGGGCTGATCGCCAGTTCAGGCCTGCTTGCCCGGATAATTGTTGCGAATAACGCGATACTCGACCCGTCCGCTATCGCCGCGCAGGATCAGGCCAAGCACGACTCCGGCGATAAAGACGAAAAGCATCATGCGCCATGGATTGCGCCGCACCGATTTGGTCACGTCCTCGCCCATGTCCTCGAACGAGTGGCGACGCAGGTAATGAGCCGCTTTTTCCAGCCCGCGCGCCACGTCGTCTGCGCTCTGGCGCATGTCTTTGCTCGCGCCGCGCTGGCGCGCCTCGCGGCGGATGCTGTCGGCAGCCTGATGCAGCAGGTTCACCGCCTGCTTCTTGACGTCTTCAGCGCCCGCCCGCGCGTTGCGACGAAGATCGTCCAGCCCTTCGGCGGCCTCGCTGGCGATCTCTTCCGCCCGGTAGCGCAGCTCTTTTTGTTTGCCGTTTCCGAACATGGTCGCCGTCCTTCGGTTCAACGTTAAGAATTTCATTATCCATTATAGGTGACTTTTGGAGCCTCGTCTACCAGCCCACAATGAGAAAAGCTACAAAATCCGGCCTAGAAAGGCGCTTCATCACCCGTCCCTGCTGCTGACGCGCTGGCCGGTTATCGAGGAAGGATGACCGCAGACGGCGGCTGTTTTCGCCCTCCCGGTTCCGATTTCGGATGCGAGAAAGGAGCAAAGGATGAGATTTTGCTATAATCCCGCCACATGGAGACTATCGAATCGCCTCGCAACACATGGCGCCTGCTCGCTGGGGCAGGCGTTGTTCTTGTCCTGCTGGCCGCCCTGCTTGGGCTCGACCTCGCCAATCGCGGGTTAGTCTGGCAGGTGTTCTGGTCGCTGACCGGCGAAGAGACGCCCGTCGCGCAGGTACGCGGCATGGTGGAATGGCTGGGCCGCTGGACGCGCGCGCAACCCAACACCCAGCCGCTGGCCGTCATGACCCATACCGGCGTCAATCCCTACGGCATCAACACCTTTCTGCAGCAGGAAGTCGAGCCGGAAAAGCGTGAACGGCAGGTGCGGATGATCGCCGAAGCCGGATTTGCCTGGATTCGTCAGGAATTTCCGTGGGAAGATATCGAAATTCACGGGCGCGGCGATTTCATCGACCGGCGCAACGACATCGACGGCGATGGCCAGATCGACGCCATCGACGCCTGGGCCAAATACGATCACATCGTCGATCTGGCGGAGCGCTACGGGCTGGAAATTCAGGCGCGGCTGAGCAACCCGCCCGTCTGGGCGCAGGCCTCGCCCGACAGCGGCGATTTCGCCCCGCCTGTTGATGTACAGGACTTCGTCAATTACGCCGTCGCCGTTGCCGAGCGCTATCGCGGCAGAATCCGTTATTATCAGATCTGGAACGAGCCGAACATTTATCCGGAATGGGGTGAAAACGCGGTCGATCCCGAAGCCTATACCGAACTGCTGTGCCGGACGCACGACGCGCTCAAGGCGGTCGATCCAGACATTGTCGTGATCGACGGCGCGCTCGCGCCGACCGTTGCGCTGAGCGAGCGCGACCTCAATGATTTCATCTATTTGCAGCGCATGTACGACGCCGGGGCGGGCGCGTGCTTCGACATTCACTCGATGCAGGGCTATGGCCTGAACAGCGGCCCGACCGACCGGCGCATGCGCCCGACGGACGTCAATTACGCGCGCAACCTCTACGTGCGCGACATCATGGTGGCTAATGGCGACGCGCACAAACCGATCTGGATCAGCGAGGCAGCCTGGAGCCCGGTAGACGAACCGGACGTGCCGCGCGATATCATAGGTTATGGCAACTATGGCCGCGTGACCAAGGCGCAGGCGGCAGCCTATATGCCCATCGCCTACGAACGCGCGCGCCGCGAGTGGCCGTGGATCGGCGTCATCAACTACTGGTTCTTCAAACTGCCAAGCGACAACGACCGCAATCAGGCGTATTACTATTTCCGTATGGTCGAGCCGGACTTCACGCCACTGCCCGTCTACGACACCATGCGCGAGTACATCGAAACGGAAACGCCGGCGCTGTTTCTGGGCATCCATCAGGAAACGCACCGCGCCATCACCTACCCGAACGGCGCGCGCATGGCCGCGGAACCGACTGCCCAGTTGCGACAGGCTGCCGAAACGACCGCCGCCGCTTTCACGGCGCACGGCACGCAGGTCAGCCTGCGCTGGCGCGGCGTTCCCGAACTGCAACTGAGCATCGACGGCGGCCCGGCCAGCGCGATTCACGGCGTCGAACGCGCCGATGGCTGGCTTGATGGCACGCTACACGCCTCCCTGCTGGCCGAAATGCACGACTTCCAGATTTCAGCAGACGAACCGTTCCTGTTCGATTCGGTGCTGGTGCTCGACCGCACCGCCGAACAGGTCATGCCCGTTGTCGCTGCCGGCGGCGGCGTCCTGCTGCTCGCGCTGGGCGTCCTGCTCGCCGCTGTGTGGAAGCGTTTGGGCCGTGGTTAGGCCGGGCGCAGTTACCGTCCGTGATCGCCTTCCGGCCGCGCTGGCCGTGCTGGTTTTGCTGCTGGCGGTCTGGCTACGCTTCAACGACATCGGCGCGCAATCCTTCTGGAACGACGAGGGCAATGCATACGTGCAGGCGACGCGCGACTTCACCGCCATCGCCGAACACGCGGCCCGCGACATCCATCCGCCGGGCTATTACTGGCTGCTGGCGCTCTGGCGGCAGGCGGCGGGCGAAACGGAAATGGCGCTGCGCCTGCTATCGGCGCTGGCAAGCGTGCTCAGTGTCGCCTTTACCTTTGCGCTGGGCAGGCGGTTGTTCGGTTCGGAGGCCGGGCTTGCCGCCGCGCTGCTCGTCGCGCTGAACAGCTTCAGCATTTACTACGGGCAGGAAGCGCGCATGTACGCCCTGCTTGCCCTGTGGGGCGCGGCGGGCATGTGGGTGTTCACGTGCTTCGTCGGGCGGCCCGGGCTGCGCTGGGGACTGGCGCTGGCGCTCGTCAGCGCGGCAGGGCTGTGGACGCAGTACGCCTATGCCTTCGTGCTGCTGGCTCAGGGCGTGCTGATGGTGCTGTGGCTGGCCGATCTGCTGCGCCGCGAAGGGCTGCAAGCCTTCGCCTACAGTTTTGGCACATACGTCGCCGTCAATCTGCTGGCGCTGGCGCTGTACCTGCCGTGGCTGCCGACGGCGCTCAACCAGATTGCCTCATGGCCGAGCGCGGGCGATCCGGTCCCGTTTGCGGAGGCACTCGGCGTCATCCTCGGCTGGCTGATGTTCGGCATCACCTACACCGAAACCGTAGCCGGCTCTTTCGCCGTGGCGAATCTGCTGCTGCTGTTCGGGCTGCTGCCCGCCTCCCGTCAACCACACGGCTGGTGGCGTCTGCTCACGCCGGTCCTCTGGCTGGTCGTCACGCTGGCCATCTTTTTCGCGTTCCAGTTGTTCCGGCAGCAGAACCTGAAATTGTTGATCCCGGCGCAAATTGCGCTGGCCCTGTGGCTGGCGCGGGGCGTCTGGGTGCTGTGGCGGCTGGCCGATGACGAGCGCCCACTGCGCGCCGTCCTGTTTCGCGGCGCGGCGACCGCCGGAATGGTCTGGCTGGTGTTCAATCTGGCGCTAGGGCTGGGGCCGCTCTACAGCGATCCTGAATACCGGCGCGCCGATTATCGCGGCATCGTCGCCGACCTGAACGCGACGCTGCGACCGGGCGACGCAATCGTGCTCGACGCGCCCAATCAGGAAGAAGTGTTCCGCTACTATTATGACGGCGATGCCCCGGTTTACATGCTGCCACCCGGTCTGGGCGGCAACGACGACGCCACCCGCGCCGCCGTGCAGAACATCATCGCGGCGCACGAACGGGCCTTCGTCGTCTTCTGGGGCGAGGCCGAACGCGACCCGAACCGGGTGGTCGAAACGACGCTCGACGCCGAAGCGTTCGAGGTCGGCGACCGCTGGTACGGCGATGTGCGGCTGGCAACCTATGTCATGCCCCGGCAGTTGCAGGTCAGCGTTGATTCCGGGGCGCGCTTTGGCGACCACATCACACTGGAGCGCTATGCCCTGAGCGCGGAAACGGTCATGCCGGGCGACGTGCTGCAGGTACGGCTGGAGTGGGCAACCGGCGAACCACTGGAAGAACGCTATAAAGTCTTTGTGCAACTGCTGGATGAAAACGGCATGCTGGTCGCCCAGCGCGACAGCGAACCCGGTGGCGGGCTGGCGCTGACGACGACGTGGACGCCGGGACAAACGGTGATCGACAACCACGCGCTCGTCATACCGGGCGATTTACACGCCGCTCATTATTTACTCATTGCCGGCTTATATAACATCAACCAACCCACGGCAAGGTTGCCGGTAGACGGAAACGATGCGCTGGTTCTGGCGCAGATCACCGTCGAAGAGCCTTCGGGAGAGTAGCGTCATGGCTGTACTGGTAACCGGCGCATCCGGATTTCTCGGCAACCACATCACGCGGCGGCTGGTTCAAAGCGGGCGTCCGGTGCGGGGCGTTGTCCAGAACGTCGACAAGGCGCGCCGCCGTCTCAGCGATGTGCTTGATAGCGTCGAAATCGTCACCGGCGACGTGACCCGGATGGAAGACATGCGCCGCGTCATGAAGGGCGTTGATGCCGTCGTGCATCTGGTCGCCGTGCCGATGGAACGAGGCGGCGCGACTTACGAAGCCGTCAACTATCAAGGCACGATCAACGTCGTCGACGCCGCCAAAGAAGCGGGCGTTGAACGTTTCATCAACATGTCGCAGAACGGCGCGACGCCAGACCATTTCTCGCGCTTTCTGCGGAGCAAGGGTCAGGCTCAGGTTTACGTGGCCGGGTCGGGCCTGAAATGGACGGCGCTGCGCCCATCGGTCGTCTTTGGCCCGCAGGACGAGTTTTTCAACGCCATCGCGCGGCTGGTGCGCCTCACGCCGGTTGTCTATCCGCTGATCGGCGGCGGCAACGCCGAGTTCCAGCCGGTGTCGGTTTATGACGTGGCCGAAGCCGTCGTCCGCTCGCTCGATGACGACTCGACCATCGGTCAGGAATACGGGCTGGGCGGGCCGGAAGTGCTGACGCTCGGAGAGATCGAACGCCGCATCCTCCGGGCGATGGGAACGCGCCGGATTTTGATCCCCGCGCCCGTGCCGGTGTTGCGGCCTGTTGTCTGGCTGATGGAGCGCACGCTGAAAGGCTCGCCGGTCACAACAGCGCTGCTCGACCTGTTGAAGGAGCCGAACGTCGTGCCGGACAACGCGCTCGTCACCAAATTTGGCTTGCAGCCGCGGCCTTTTAGCGGCGAAAATATCGCCTATGTGCGCGATACCAGCGCCGGTCAGGCGCTGCGCGCGTTGCTGACGGGCGAGACGGTCAACTGAATTGGTTTTGCCCCTCGCCCTCCGCCTGCGGTTTCGTTGAATGGCAGGGCGAGGCGCTTTCTTGTCGTATCGTGAGTTATGCAGGTTAGTCCGTTGAACAACGCACGTTTGAAAAGAGTTTTCGTGGTGGCTGTGCTGCTGGCCGCCATCGGAGGAATCAGTGGGCAGGTAGCAGCACAGGAAGCGACCGGAACACCGATCGCCGACGAGGCGGCCAGCGCCAGCCCGATTGACGTGAACGCCATGTCGCTGCCGCCGAGCGTTCAGCTTGAAGGATTGACACTGGTGTGGCAGCAGCTTAACCGCTGTTCCGCCGGAGCACTGACGATTCTGCTGTCCTATTACGACTGGGAAGGCGACTATACGACCACCATCCGCGGCCTCAACCCGCATATGGAAGACGTCAGCGTACGGCTGGATGAGATGGTCGCGTTCACGCAGAGTTATGGCCTGCGCGCTATCGAGCGCACGGGCGGCACGATCGAACTGCTGAAGGTGCTGACCGCCAACGGCTTCCCGGTGCTGGTCGAAAACAGTTATTACGATGGGAACGACATCAACCGTGACTGGATGAGCCACAACCGCGTCATCACCGGTTACGACGACAATCTGCAGGTGCTGTACAGTTTTGACTCGCTGCTCGGCGCGGGGCCGGATGGCAAGGGCCGCCCGATCCCCTACGACGAGTTTGACCAGCGCTGGCGGCCGTTTAACCGCGACTATCTGATCGTCTACCGGCGTGGTGACGAGCCGCTGCTGGAAGCGCTGCTCGGCCCCAACCACTGGGACCCGAAGAAGAATGCCGAGTGGACGCTGGCACAGGCCGAAAGCGAGCTGGCCGAAGCGCCCGATTCTTACGCTGCCTTCAATCGCGGTTCGGCGCTGGTGGCGCTTGGCCGCTATGAGGAAGCGGCGGAAGCGTTCGATCAGGCGCGCAGCGTCGGCCTGCCGTGGCGCTTCCTGTGGTACCAGTTCGGGCCGTTTGAAGCCTATCTGCGTACCGGGCGCTACGACGATGTACTGACGCTGGTGCGCTCGGTGCTCGATGCCACGCCCGGCGTCGAGGAAGTCTATTACTACGCCGCGCTGGCCTATGCGGCGCAGGGCGACCTCGCGCGCGCCGAGGCCAATCTGGAAGTCGCTCTACAGCGCAACATCAATCTTCAGGCGGCCAAAAACGCGCTCGATACCCTGCGCGCCGGGCGCACGCCCGAACCGCCGGCAATCCCGATGCGCTGAGCCACCACAAGGATGACAAGCCGGTGCCACCTTTGAACCTGACCTGTGTTCGCACGTTGCGCCTGATGGCGCTGGCAGTGGTCTGCGGGTTGATGCTTCTGCCGGTTGCGGAGCGAACAGCCGCCCAGAACGACGCTCTGCAGGCGGAAGACATCAGCATCGAAACCCGGCAGGACATCTATGGATTTGAGCATCTCGTCGCCACGGGCCACCTGCGAAACGACGGCGACGAGGCGTATCGCAACATCACCCTGCAGGCCAGCGCGCTGGACGCCGGGGGCGAAGTCGTCGGCGGCGGCATTGGCTATCTGGTCAACGCCTGCGGCGCGGGTGTGCTGCCCGATTTCGCGCTCCAGCCCGACCACGTCCAGCCCTTTGAGATCATTCTGGAACTCGATGACCCGGAAGCCCGTATCGACCGGCTTGATATCAGCGCAGGCGGCGAACCTGAAGCGCCGACGCCGCTCGACATTGATCCCATTCCGGGCATCCGGCAGATTGCCGACGCCGAAGTGATCGCCGTGGAATGGCTTGAGCCGCTGGCCCTGCGCTACGGCGTCGGCTGCCCTCGTGACCTGTTCACCACGCTGGACTGGTATCACTACAGCCTGCGGACGCACACCGCCCTGCCCACCCTTCACCCGCGCGCCCGCGACGTGACGGATACACTGATCCAGCGCATGAACGTGGCCGAACCGGGCCGGATCGACGACTCGATGCTGACCTTCGCGCCGAACAGCACGCGGCTGCTGTATCAGGGAGAGGCCAACCGCTTCTACACCGCCGAAGCCAACGGCACGTTCCAGCGCGTGATCTACGACGACCTGTATAACCGCACGCTTCAGGGCATTCTGTGGCTCGGCGGCGACCGCTTTCTGGCCTACTACTTCGGCGCGGCGGGCGACCCGGTGTATTACTTCACGGCCACGGCAGCCGGCCAGCCGGTCAGTCTCGCGCCGCCCAACCTGCCGCTGTCGCGGATCGTTCCGGGCGCGTCGCCGGACGGACGCCGCGCCGTCATCGCCGGGACTTTCGACGGCGAAACCGGCTATTTCCTGACATCGCTGGTCAATACCAGCCAGCCGCAACTGCTTTTTGAAGCCGAACCGGCGGGCAACAACTGGCCCGCGCCGCTGTTCCTGTCCGGACAGGGTACAGATGGCGCTCCCGGCAGGGAAGTCATCTACCTCGCCCGCCCGGTGGATGGCGAGGCGCGGTTGCAGTGCTTCAACCTGCGTGAAGGCGGCCCCACCGACCTGACGGCCCTTCCGCTCGACCTGAGCTTTGAAGATCGGGCATGGTGGTGGCTCTCGCCCGACGGGCAGACCATCGCGCTGGCCGCCAACGGCGCGCACAGCGGCCTCTGGCTGATCGACCTGACTGCGCTCGACGACTGCTAGCGTATCCTGCCGGCCTCTGCCATGCGGCGCAGGGGCCGGCATCTACGATGCGAAGGCTTAACCGGCGGCGATGATCTCCAGCGCGGGTTTTGGGCTGAAGTCCCAGCGCCACAGGCCAAAATGATGCTCGCGGCTGTCCTCGCTGGGGCAGGCGGGCGGCGTGCAGGTGGCATCCAGCGGGAAATCGAACGCCGTCCACAGCACATAACCGGCCGCGTCGTAGTCCTCAACCACGTTGATCGCCCGCTGGATCAAATCTCGCTGCTCTTCCTCGGAAAGCTCGAAGGTGCTGTAACCGAACGCCGTCAGCACGATCGGCTTGCGCGTCGCCGCCGCCAGCGAAAGCAACCGCCCGCGCAGCTCATCGGTATCCTTGCTCCAGTGAGCGAAACTGATGAAATCGACGTGCGGAGCAGTCGCCGCCGAATCAAAGGCCCAGCCCGCCGTAATCAGGTGGCGGCTGTCGATCGAGCGCACCAGCGCCGCCGTTGACGCCAGCCAGTTGAGCACCTGCCCGCGCGTGAACTGGCCCTGCATGTCGTTCTCGATGCCATAGTCGATATCGCCCGCGTTTCGCAGGTCCCACGCCATGATGGCAGGCTCGTTGGCATAGCGGCTGACGATGTACCGCGTCTGCGCCTGCACGTGCTGCGGATTGCTGTAAAGCGGATAGGTCTCCAGATCCGGCATGTCGTTGAGCGTCACGATGACGCGCATCCCGCGCACCGCCGCGCGCTGGAGGACCGCGTCGAGGATCTGGAAGGCCGGCGGATTTGGCACCGCGCCGCTGCCCGGACACTGGAACAGCGCGTCGTTCCACAGGTAGATACGCAGCGTGTTGAAGCCCGCCGAAGCGATCATGTCCAGTTCCTGCTCCATCTGGACGATGTTCGTTTCGGTCAGGAAGCGCCGCCAGGGTGAGCGCGAGGGATAGTAATTGACGCCCTGCGGCGTGAACACCGTGCCATCGATCACGAAATAATTGTTTTCGACCTCCACCCAGCCCGGCATACTGGTGGGCTGGTAGGCCGGCGTGGCGGCGAAGGCAGCCTGCACCTCCGGCAGACTGCATGTATCCAGCGGGGTGGCCTGCGCTTCGACGCGCTGGCCGGAGGGGGCAACCGCCAGCAGCGCAACGAGCAAAGCGCCGGCGAAAAGCATGTGAGCCGGACGTGTCATGTTACCTCCCGACAGAACTGCGACTCGCGTCTGGATGAGCCGGGGCGGTTGGTTGGCCGCCAACAACTACAGGACATTTCAAACTGCATTAATTGTATCCGAAGCCGGACGCGCGACAAATGAAGAAGCCTGTGAGAGACGCAGCGCGGGCGCATGAGTCCACACCTGTACGCCGACGAACAGGTTAGGTCTGGCAATCAGCGATAGAATAAGCAAAATCAGAAAAGAAGGTTGGTCGCGCGCTCGTCATCAGATGCCCGGTGTCTCCACGTCCGGGCAACAACGAATTTCACCCGCGAGCGCAACACGCATTGCCGGCGATTTCCGCCGCCTAAAGCGGCGTTCTTTCCGGGCCCGTCTCCCCGACCGCCATCACGTGCCCGGTGAAAGCAGAAAGATTGCATGTCTGCACAACGCTTTGCCGACGAAGGTGACGTCATCAGGTATATCATGCGCTCTCTGCGCCGTCTCGGCAACGCCCAGCGCGGGCCGGACGAAGTGAGCCGCAATCCCGCACCGACCATCGCGCTGCTGCGCGCGACGGGACTGGTGCGGCCAACGATAGAGTACGGCGTCGTCACGGGCAGCAAGGGCAAAGGATCGACCACCGCCATCACGGCCAAACTGCTGGAACATCTGGGCCATAAGGTGGGCATGATCACCAGCCCGCATCTGGTCAGTTTCCGCGAGCGTATCCGCGTCAATGGCCGCGCCATTCCCGAAGCGGATTTTATCCGCATTACCAGCGAGCTTGCCCCGGAAATCGACGCGATCGAAGCGACGCTGGTCGCGCCACAGTATTTCAGCCCGCAGGGGATATTTCTGGCCATCGGCCTGAAGTGGTTTGCCGAACAGGGCGTCAACGCGGTCGTGCTTGAGGTCGGGCGTGGCGGTCGCTATGATGACATGGCCGTCGTGCCGAACCGGCTGGCGCTGATCACGCCGATCATGCTGGAACACACGCAGCAACTCGGCTCGACGCTGGAACGTATCGCCTGGCACAAGGCCGGGATCATCAAGGCCAACAGCTATGCCTACAGCGTGCCGCAGGCCACCGAAGTGCTGGAGGTATTGCAGCGGGAAGCCGATAGCGTCGGCGCGGAGTTCACGTGGATCGCGCCGATGGACATGGGCCACTATCTGGGGCCGACCGAGAACGGCCTGCGGATGCGGCTTGGGCGTTACGGCGATGTCGAGCTATCGTTGATGGGACGCTATCAGGTCGAAAACGCGACGCTGGCCGTGATCGGCGCGGGCAACATGCATGGCCGGTTGCAGGGTATTCCACACGGTTCGCCGGAGTACGTCGAGGCCATTCGCGCCGGGCTGGCAGACGTACGCTGGCCGGGACGCCTGCACAAATTACAGGACTCGCCGGCCATCTACGTGGACGGCGTGACGACCATCATCGCCGCGCGTTCCGTCCTGCAAACGCTGGACGATATCCGGTACTCGCCACCGTTGATCACCATCGCCGCCACCCCGGTTGACCGCGATTATGCGGGCGTCTACCGCGTGCTTGGCCCGGCCAGCGATGCGCTGATCCTGACCGAAAACAACATCAGCCCCAACGTCCGCTTCCCCGAACCGGACGTGGCGCTGGCAGCCGCCCGTGGGACCAATGAGGACGTGTCCTACGCGCCCAATCTGTCCGCCGCGCTGGACATGGCGAAAGCGAAAGCCGGCCCCGACGGCACGATTCTGATCGCCGCTGCTCAGCCGGTGGTCGGCGAGGCGATGCAGTTGTGGGGCCTGTCGTTCGAGCAGATTTAGACTGGAGGAAAAGGCCGGATGCGTAGCTCCGTAACCTTTGAACACGCTGCCGATTACTACGACCAGACACGCGCCTTTCCGCCGGGTGAAGAACAACATGCCGCCGACGTCATCGCGCGCGCCGGCAGGCTGAAGGCGACCGACCGGGTGCTGGAAATCGGCGTCGGAACCGGCAGGATCGCCCTGCCGCTGGCCCGGCGTGTAAGGAAGCTGGTCGGCGTCGATCTGGCGCGCCCGATGATGGAACGGTTACAGGCCAAGCGCACGGAAGAAGCGGTCGCGCTGGTAGAGGGAGACGCCACCCGTCTGCCGCTGGCGTCGTCGAGCTTCGACGCCGTTCTGTCGGTCCATGTGCTGCACCTGATTCCCGACTGGCAGGCTGCTGTCGCGGAAATCGCCCGCGTGCTGAAACCGGGCGCTCCGTATATCCACGCCTGGACCGAGAATTTTCACCGCAACTCGTGGTGGGAGGCATGGAACGCCGCCACGCCGGAGCAGACCGCCAGCGGCTTTGGCCTGAAGTCTCACCAGCACCGCACGTTTCTTACCGAACTTGGCTGGCGACCGTTAGATCAGGAATACGCTCACGCCTATCGCTATCTCAAATCGCCGTCCCAATTCCTCGACCAGCTTCGACAGCGCCTCTGGTCCTCAACGTGGGACCTGACGGACGAGCAGTTGGAAGCGGGCATCGCCGCCGTGCGCGAGCGCATGCTGGAAGAAACGGACGACCTCGATACACCGATCGAGCACACGACGCATTTTATCGCGCGGGCCTACCTGCCACCGGCGTAGATATTGCGCTGGCCCCTACGCGGTTTTGCTGCGTCCTCCGCCTGAAACGCGCACAGCGCCCACATCCCGAAGGGGCGTTTCACGCGCTTCGCTCAAATCGCGAAAAGCGCGCCCTTGAAGAAGGGAAGAAAGCCGGTTCGCATTGGCGACTGGCTCCCCTCAAAACACGTTTTTTCCGTTTTGGAGAACGGGCCGAGGGCTTCAGCCCGCGGCGGGCGGGCGACGCAGCGCGTCGCCCCTACACCTATCCTCAGTTCGCTATTCCCCCTCTCTAAATCGGACACAATTTGGAGAGGGGGGCAGGGGGTGAGGTTCCAGCGTTCGCTAGAGGTCAATGCGCTCGGATGAGGGAGAGCGGGCGATGCACCGCGTCGCCCCTACACCTATCCTCAGTTCGCTATTCCCCCTCTCTACGGCGCGTTTTTCGCCGTGGAGAGGGGGGCAGGGGGTGAGGTTCCAGCGTTCGCCAGTGGTCAATGCGCTCGGATGAGGGAGAGCGGGCGATGCACCGCATCGCCCCTACACCTATCCTCAGTTCGCTATTCCCCCTCTCTACGGCGCGTTTTTCGCCGTGGAGAGGGGGCTAGGGGGTGAGGTTCCAGCGTTCGCCAGTGGTCAATGCGCTCGGATGAGGGAGAGCGGGCGACGCACCGCGTCGCCCCTACACGTATCCTCAGTTCGCTATTCCCCCTCTCTACGGCGCGTTTTTCGCCGTGGAGAGGGGGCTAGGGGGTGAGGTTCCAGCGTTCGCTAGAGGTCAATGCGCTCGGATGAGGGAGAGCGGGCGATGCACCGCATCGCCCCTACACCTATCCTCAGTTCGCTATTCCCCCTCTCTACGGCGCGTTTTTCGCCGCGGAGAGGGGGCAGGGGGTGAGGTTCCAGCCCCTGCATGCCGTTTTCATACCTCTCTAAGCAAATGCCGCCAGAATGTGACAAATCAGATTAAACTCAGGAGGCGGCAATGCAGTTGGACGGCAAGGTAGCTCTGGTCACGGGCGGCAGTTCGGGAATTGGCGAGGCATCGGCGCGGCTGCTGGCGCAGGAGGGCGCGCATGTCGGCGTACTGGGACGCACGCCGGACGAAACCGAGAAAGTGACACAATCCATCCAGAAAAGCGGCGGCAAGGCGACGACGTTGATCGCCGACGTTTCCGATCCCGAAGCGCTGGAAAAGGCGATCAAACAGTTGGGCGACGCGCAGGGCCACATCGACATCGTGCTGGCCAATGCGGGCATCAATGGAACGTGGGCCCCGCTGGAAGAACTGACCGTCGAAGATTATCGCCAGACGATGGACATTAACTTCCTCGGCACGTTCCTGACGGTGAAATATGCCTTGCCGTACATGAAGCAGCGCGGCGGCGCGATTGTCGTCGTGTCGTCGGTCAACGGCACGCGTATGTTCAGCAATACCGGCGCGACGCTTTACGCCTGCTCGAAAGCGGCGCAGGTAGCCTTCACCAAAATGACCGCCATCGAACTGGCCCGGTACAAGATCCGCATCAACGTCATTTGTCCGGGCGCGATTGAAACCGAAATCGACGAAAATACCGAGCGCCAAAATCTGGAAAAAATTCAATATCCTCAGGAAACACCGAAGGGCGAAATCCCGCTGACCGGCGGCAAACCCGGGTCGGCGCGGCAGGTCGCCGATCTGGTGCTGTTCCTGTCGTCCGATAAATCGAGCCACATCACCGGCACCGAAGTCTGGATCGACGGCGCGGAATCGCTGTTCCGGGGATAGCCTTCGCCTCCCGGCCCCTCTCCAGAACCGTTCGATTCTGGGGAGGGACCGGAATGAGGTTCGCCGGCTACGCTTCCGGCGGGGTGAGCTGGTAGGCAAAGCGGAACAGGTTGTCGGGATCGTATTTAGCCTTCAGCGCCAGCAGGCGTTGGTAGCCTTCCGGCCCGAAAGCGTCCCGGCCCCGGTGATAGCCTTCGCCCGTGCCCATGAAGTTCAGGTAGACGCCGCCATGCACGAAGGCGTGCAAATCATCCCGCACCTGCCGGATGTAAGCAGCGCTCTTCGCCTTGCCGTCCGGCCCGAAGACCGGGCCGCCCATCTGGTAGTAGTAATGCGCGTCGCGGTTCGTTACGGCGTTCTCTCCCTCGCCAACCCGCGCAATCGCGCCGCCAGCGTGGCGCAACTCATGCATCGCCACCGGGGAAGCGGCATTTGTGGCATGGCGAACGATGATGTCGAGCGCGTCATCGCTCAGCTCTGCGAACATCTCGTGCGCCCCATGCCCGGCGGTTGGCTGAACCGGATCGTTGCTGACGGCGGCGATTTCCGAAAACGGCATCTCCCGGAACGTGTCTGCCTTGGGCGCGCGCCAGTCGCGCCACGGCTGGATGAGAGACGCGCCCTCGCCGGCGTCCCCGGCGTAAACCGCGCGCACGATGACCTGAATTTGCCCGCGCAGCGCCTCGGGGATCTGCGGCGCGGAGGGGAACTTCATCACCGCGATGGAGGAAGTCATAGCGTCGGGCAGGGTTGCCGTCCAGTCGCGGAAGAAACCGAGCGCCTCGCGCGCCAGCTCTCCCGGATAGATGAGATGGCCGCCGTAGACGGTTGCGACAGGAAACAGATCGATTTCCAGCGCCGTGATAACGCCGAAGTTACCGCCCGCGCCGCGCAGCCCCCAGAACAGGTCGCTGTTCTCTGTAGCACTGGCGCGGTGTATTTCGCCGTCCGCCGTGACGACTTCGACCCGGCGCACATGGTCGACGGCCAGACCATAGCGGCGGGCCAGCCAGCCCAGGCCGCCGTTGAGCGTATACCCCACGACACCCACATGGGGCGATGACCCAAGCAGCGGCGCAAGCGCGTGCGGCGTGGACTTTTCCAGCACGCTCTGCCAGACCGCGCCGCCTTCGACGCGCGCCGTCCGCGCTTCCGGGTCGACCGTTGCCCCGTTCAGGCGCGACATAACGATGAGCAGGCTGTCATCGGCCGGCCGCTGCACGCCGTGTCCGGTCGTCTGAACGGCAACGCCGAGGCCCGCTTCGCGCGCAAAGCGCACGCCTGCCGCCACATCGCGCGCGTCGTTGGCGACCAGTACAAGCGCCGGATAGTGATCGACGGAGAGGTTCCAGCCGCGCCGCGCCTGATCGTACTGCGCGTCGCCCGGAGCAAAGACATCGCCCGATACCTGCTGCTTTAGCTTGCTGCCCGTTGCGAGAGCCTGCGCTGTTCCCATCTTGCGAACTCCCTTCAAAATACGACGCAACCACTGTGGATCGCAGAAGATTTGCAACTTTATGTTGCGTATGCAGCATAATGTTGATTAAAATCGGCGGTCAACCATCAAACACCCGCGAAATGTTGTCTATGCAACAGAGGGGGAGAAATTGGCGCAGAAACCGGGCGAAAACGAGGATCTACGGGTCAGGCGTACGCGCAAGGCATTGCAGCAGGCCTTAATCGACCTGACGGTTGAAAAGGGTTTTGCCGCCATCACCGTCCGCGACCTCACCGAACGGGCGATGGTCAACCGCTCGACCTTCTACCGTCACTATCTCGACAAGCGCGATCTGGTCAGGCAGTACATGGACGAAATCTACGCGACGGTTCACGCGCTGGTAGCGGAGGGATTCGCGGCGCGGGAAAGAGGAGAGCCTGAAGAGAGGCCGCGCGGGCTGGTGTGGCTGATGGAACACATCGAAACCAACGCCGATTTTTACCGGGCCATGCTGGGGCCAAAGGGCGATCCGAGCTTCACGGAGGACTTTCGCCAGAACATCGAGAAAATTCATCGCAAGCTGGTCGAATACAAAGGAATTGTCGATGATGGCAGCGGCCCTCCCATCAGCCTGAGGATCAGCCACAGTTCCTACGCCAGCGTCGGCGCGATCGTCTGGTGGCTTGAGAATAATCAACCCTGCACCCGCGACCAGCTTGTGGACTGGCTGAGCCAGCTCACGAACGCCAGCGCTGCCGGCGGCATGCCCGCGGCGACGCCGCAAACCATGCCAACCACTTCCTAGCTTGCGCCGGGCGGGTACAATCGGTGGGCATGCGTCCATTGCTGTTGTATCTCTGTCTGGCGCTGGCATTCGTCACGCCGCTTTCGGCGCAGACGCCGCTGGCCGATCTACCGCCCATCAGTCTCGATAACGCCGCGCAGCTTCAACCGCTGGCGCGCATCGGGCGAGGAGTCGTTCGGGGGTTCGACTGGTCGCCGCAAGGCGATGTTCTGGCCGTCGCCTCCAGCATTGGCGTGTGGCTGCACACGCTGGAAAATCCCGAAGCCGAGCCGCGCCTGCTGGAAGGTCAGGACGGGGCAAGCAGTATCGCCTTCCATCCCGCCGGCGCGCTCATCGCTTCGGGCGGGGAGGATGGTTCGGTCGTGTTGTGGGACGCCGCCAGCGGTGAGGAACGCGCCCGCCTGATCAATCACATCTACCGCGTGGCAGCGCTCGCCTTTAGCGAGAGCGGCGAGCAACTCGCCAGCGCCGATGCAAGCGGCGTCGCCCGCCTGTGGGATGTCGCCAGCGGGGCTGAACTGGCAACGCTGCCCGGAAGTGCCACGCCGTGGGCGCTGGCTTTTGGCTCTGGCACGATCGCCATGTCGAGCCGCGCCGCTGTCGAAGTCTGGGATACCGAGACGGGCGAGCTGCTGGCCCGGCTTGATCTGCCGCCGGCGGCGCAGACCACGCGCGTCCTGCTGGCCTATGACGCCCCGGCAACCATCCGCGTCGCGCTTGGGCGGGACGTGATCCTGTGGGAATGGGCCGAAAACCGCGTATCCGGCGTCGAGACGGACGGGCCGGTCCTCGATCTGCGCTTCGATGACGACCATCTGCTGGCAGCGACGAGCGCGGGCGATCGCGTTCGGATATGGAACGCCGCCGGAGAGGTTGTGGCAACCATCGACGGCGCGGCGACCGGCATCGAACGGGCGAGGCTGAGCACGGACGGAATGCGGCTGGCGGTTCGACGTGTTGATGGCGATGTCGAAGTCCGAACCACTCATGATGACCCGCTGGCGCTGCCCGGCTACACACACCCGCTGCTGCGTATCACGCCGGCGGATATGCGGGCCACGGTGGTTGACGACGCCGGCAAAGCCGTGGTCTGGGATATTGGCCGGGCCGAAGCGCTGGAAACATTCGCGCATTGGGCGGCCAACGATCCGGCTCCGGCGGCGGCGCTCAGCCCGGATGGCCAGTGGCTGGCGCGGGGCGGCAACGATGGTGTGACCCGCATCCTGAGCCGGGAAACGGGCGAGTTGGCGGTCAGTTTTCATGGCCACCTGCGGGCCGTGACCAGCGTCGCCTTCAGTCAGGACGGCGCGCTGCTGGCGACCGGCAGTCTGGACGGCACGACGAGATTATGGAACGCGACAACCGGCGAAGCGCTGGCGGCGCTGGAAGGACACACCTCTGGCGTAACGGCGGTTGCCTTCGGCGCGCAGGGCCGAGTCCTGCTGACGACGAGTTATGACGGCACGCTGCGCCTGTGGGGAGTAGCGAATCCTTAGCGCAAATGCGCGGTTTATCCCAAGTATTTCCCAAAATATCGCAAATATTTCGCAAATCGCACTTGACATAGGGCTGCAAAAGACATTCGCCCGAAGCATCCGTTAACGTTACAATCGCCTTTTGTTTGCAAGCGCATCCTGACTGGGATACAGCGCCCTCTGGCCGCATGTCAGGCGAGGCGGAGGGTCTTAACCGGCGTACAGCATGCAGTTTCTGATTCGCGTCTACGGCTGGCCGCATGAAGCGCTGCACCGGCTTGCCTTGTGGCTATTGGGGCGGCGCGCGATCGCCGTAACGCGCACGCACGTCGATATTCCGGACGACCTGTCAACACGCGCTTACGTTTTTGTCGCCGGGCTGCCGGCGTTCGTCTTTGGCCTCGGCGCGGCGCTCGGCGTCGTGGGCCTGATGAACGCGGCGACCGTGGGCCAGGCGCTGCTGGCTCTGGGCGTCATTCTCATCATGGGCCTTGGTCTGGCAGGCACAACCGGCGACATCCAGCAGATCCTCATCAGGCTGACAACACCGAGCGACCGCTCTTGAAAGGACATGTTCATGTCGGAAAGCAAGCTGACCGCGCCGTGGTGGAAAACCGGCGTGATTTACCAGATTTACCCGCGCAGCTTTCAGGACTCCGACGGCAACGGCATTGGCGATCTGGCCGGTATCATCCAGCGGCTGGACTATCTCGTCTGGCTCGGCGTCGATGCCATCTGGCTGTCGCCCATCTACAAGTCGCCGATGGCCGACTTCGGATACGACGTTTCCAGTTACGTCGACATCGACCCAATCTTCGGCAACATGGATGACTTCGACCGGCTGGTGCAGGAGGCGCACAGGCGCGGCCTCAAACTCATCATGGACTTCGTGCCGAACCACACCTCACACCTGCACCCGTGGTTTCTGGAATCGCGCTCCTCGCGCGATAACCCAAAGCGCGACTGGTATATCTGGGCCGACCCAGGCGAAAATGGCGGCCCGCCGAACAACTGGCTCGGTTACTTTGGCGGCCCGGCATGGACGCTGGATCAGAAAACCGGCCAGTATTACCTGCACAACTTCCTGCCCGAACAACCCGACCTGAATTATCGCAACCCGGCGGTCAAGGAAGCGGTGTGGAATGACATGCGGTTCTGGCTCGACCGGGGCGTGGACGGTTTTCGCATTGACGTGGTCGACCGGATGCTGAAAGACCCCAACCTGCGCGATAACCCGCCCAATCCGCATTATGTGCAGTTCCGCGACAACCCGGTCAACGCCTTCGAGCGCGTCTACAGCGAGCGTTACGAAGGGATCCACGAATTGATACAGGAGTTCCAGCAGGTCATCAAAAGCTATGATGGCCGCGTTTCCATCGGCGAGATTCAGTATTACGCCGACCCTGAATCGATGGTGGTGTACTACGGCGATTATGAAAGCCACGAGCTCGATCTGCCGTTTAACTTCGGCCTTATCCTCCAGCCGTGGCAGGCGAAAAGCATCCGCGAGTTCGTCATCGCCTACGATGCCGCCGTGCCGCCCTATGGCTGGCCGAATTACGTGCTGGGCAATCACGACCAGCACCGGCTGGCAACCCGCGTCGGCAGCCTCGATCAGGCGCGTATCGCCGCCATGCTGCTGCTGACGCTGCGCGGCACGCCGTTCATTTATCAGGGCGATGAACTCGGCATGGAAAATGTCGATATTCCGCCCCATCTGGTGCAGGATCCGCAGGGCAAGAATCTGCCCGGCTATACGCGCGATGTCGCGCGCACGCCGATGCACTGGAGCGATGAACCTAATGCCGGGTTCACCACCGGAACGCCGTGGCTACCGCTGGCCGATAACTACAAAACGTTCAACGTGGAAACCGAACGCGCTAACCCGCGCTCCATCCTCAACCTCTACCAGCGCCTGCTCAGCTACCGGCGGATCACGCCCGCGCTGATGCTCGGCAGTTTCCACGCGCTGGATGACCAGCCGGATGATTGTTTTCTTTACGTGCGCGAATACGAGAATACGAGCCGGCTGATCGCTCTGAATTTCGCCAACGCGCCGCAGACGCTGCATCTGGAAGGACTGGCCAAAGACAACACCGGGCGGGTCGTGCTGTCGACCTATCTCGACCGCGAGGAGAACGCCGATCTGCGCTCGCTGCATCTGCGCCCGAACGAAGGCATTATCGTCGAGCTTTGACAGATCGCCGCATCAATTCCAAGCGGACCATGGTCCGTATTTAGTAAAATCTCATCCGCGCGCGTTATGCTGGCTGGCCAGTTGGCGGTTCCACGCCCGCGCCTGTCAGGCGCGCAGTTCGCCCGTTCACTTTGTTATCGATCTGTCAGGGAGTATGTCTGATGTCTGAAAGCACGATACCGGAATCGCACAAGGATTTGCTCACCGAACCCGTCGTGGTCACGCTCGTCACGGTGATGCCGGACGGCCAGCCACAGGCGACACCGGTCTGGACGCATTACGACGGTTCGCACATCATCGTCAACACGGCGCGTGGCCGCCAGAAGGACCTCAATCTTCAGCAGCGTGGCAAAGCGACGATTCTCGCCATCGACCCGAAAAACCCGTATCGCTGGCTCGAAGTGCGCGGGGAAGTCGCCGAGGCGGACGAAGCCTCCGGGCTGGAAGTCATCAATATGCTCGCCAAAAAGTACACCGGCGCTGACGAATACTACAGCGGCGCGAACGCCGAACGCAAAGGCAAGGAAACGCGCGTCACCTATAAAATCCGGCCCATTCATGTGAACGCGGGATAGGTGGGCGACCGCCTCTCCCGACCCCTCTCCCGACCCCGCGCCGGGAGAGGGAAGCCAGCCCCGGATATGACGCGCGTCTATTGCTCCGCTGGTCGCAGCGTGAGCTGTCCGGCAGGCGAAAAAGCATGAGAGAACGCACCGGCAGGGCGCAAAGTATCGCCGTCGTCCCCACTGTGGCGATCATCAGCGCGATGATGCGAAGCTTCTTGGGTGAACTTCAAAACACCGGCTAAAGCTCGTCGCGCGCTTCCGCGTTTTTCAATCCCTGCGCCAGCAGATCGGCGATATGCATGACGCGGCGGGATTTGCCCTGTCGCGAGAGGCCGCCGTTTATCTGCGTGAGGCAGCCCGCGTCGCCGGTCACAATCACGTCGGCATCGCTCGCTTCGATATTGTTGATTTTGTCCTGCAACATCGCCCCGCTGATTTCCGGCATTTTGACCGCGAACAGGCCGCCAAAGCCGCAGCACTGGTCGGAGCCGTTCATTTCGGTGACGGTCACGCCCTCGATGTTCTCGGCCAGTTGCCGCGCCTGTCTGCCCAGCCCCATCAGCCGGTAGCCATGGCAGGCGTGGTGAAAGGCGATTTTCGTCGGCGGCATGACGGCCCCGAAATCGGTGATGCCCAGCCCATCGACCAGATACTCGGTCAGTTCCCAGGTGATGTCTGCCGCCCACGTCGCCCGGTCATACCATTCCGGGTCGTCCTTAAACAACTGCGGATAATAGTGCGCGATCATCGAGGCGCAGCTCCCCGAAGGCGTGACGATCACTTCGGCATCAGCAAACGCCGTCAGGAACTGTTTGGCAACCGTGCGGGCATCGTCGTGGAAGCCGGCGTTAAAGGCGGGCTGGCCGCAGCAGATTTGCCCCATTGGAAAGCGCACTTCGACGCCGAGATGTTCGAGAATTTCGACGACCGAGACGCCCGTACCCGGATAGAACATATCGACAATGCAAGTCACGAACAGCGAAACAGGTTTATAGCGCGGCGACGGGCGGAGATCGTTGGACATGGCTTTCTTCCCACAAGTTTTCTTCGATCGCAGAGGATTATAACGGCTGCTCACGAGCCGGACGAACGCCGCGATTGGACTGATTGCGACGCCGGGGCAGTTTCCGTACCATGACGTTCAGATTCGCGAACGGGGAGAGAGCTGCATGAGCGAAGCGTTTGCCATTCGCCGCGCGACGCTGGCCGATGTGCCAACCATCGTACGCCAGCGACGGCTGATGTTCGAGGAAATGGGGGAAGGCACGCCGGAAACGCTGCAACGAATGGATGAAGCCTTCGCTCCCTGGCTGGCATGCAGGATTGAACGCGGCGAATACCTCGGCTGGTTTGTCACCGACGAGGCGGGAACGCCCGCCTCCGGTCTGGGGCTGTGGGTGCTGCTCGACTGGCCCGCCGGCCCGGTGGACGCCACGGGCCGCCGCGCCTATCTCATGAACGTCTACACCGCGCCAGCATATCGCGGGCGGGGATTTGCCCGTCGTCTGGCGCAAACCGCGATTGCGTGGGCCCGCGAGAAGGGCATAATCACCGTACTGCTGCACGCCAGCGATGCCGGACGCCCGATCTACGAAAAACTTGGCTTCAGGCAAACGAACGAGATGCGCTATCTCATCCCCACGGCGACCGGCGCTCAACCGTGATCGCGCCAGCTCAATGAACGTCAATGCGCTCGCAACCGCTGCATGAGTTTGGCGGGCAGGGGCCGGTGCTGCATCTGGCGGTCGCCAATGGCTTTCCGCCGCAGACGTATTCGCCGCTGCTCGTCCCGCTGACCGAACGCTTCCGGGTGGTCAGTCTGCCGCCGCGCCCGCTGTGGCCCGATCCGCCGCCACCCGCCGGTGTCCATTCATGGTCTTCGATTGCCGGCGACCTGCTGGCAGGTTTGGCGCAGCACCAACTGCGCGATGTCATCGGCGTTGGCCACTCTCTCGGCAGCATCATCTCGCTGCTGGCCGCCGTCGAAGCGTCCGGCTGCTTCCGCGCCGTGATCCTGCTCGATCCGCCGCTGCTGCCGCCGTGGTTCCTGCTCGGCGCGCGGCTGTTACAGGCGGTCGGGCTTGGCGGTCGCCTGCCGCTGGTACAGGGCGCGTTGCGGCGGCGTCACCGTTTTGCCAGCCACGATGAAGCGTTCAACTACTGGCGTGGCAAACCGCTGTTCCACGACTGGCCCGACGCGGCGCTGCGTCTGTATGTGGAGAGCATGTTGCGCCCGGCAGCAAACGGCGACGGGCTGGAACTGGCATGGTCGCGCGAGTGGGAAGCGCAGCTCTACCGCACGCTCTATACCCGGCCATGGTCGTTGTTGAAACGCATCCCCGCCGGGCTGCCCGTACTGGCCATCCGCGGCGCGACGAGTCATATCTTTACCGCTGCTTCAGCGCGGGCATTCTGCCGGGTCCTGCCCGGCGCGGAGCTGGTCGAAATCGAGGGCGCGGGGCATCTCTTTCCCCACACCGCCCCGGACGCCACCCGCGACGCCATCGTTCGCTGGCTCCATGAGCGTGGATTGTCCTCTTCGTAGCAGTCGATGCCGAGACGATGCTACCCGCGTTTGGCCAACTGACAATGGCCCTGCGGCGAACCTTCCGTTGTCACAGGCGCGTTGCCTGCTATAGTAGAAGCCGCAACCGCTGTAGGACGGACTTATGGCAGACGCGCCACCAGAACAGACCGACCGCTATCAGACAACTCGCAAAGCGTGGGAGCAAATCTGGGATAACGCGTCCGTCGAACTCGAACTTGAGACGGCGCGTTACTCCCGTTCGATTGCGACCATTGAGATGTACACGCCCTACCTGCCGAAAGATGGCATCATCCTCGAAGCGGGCAGCGGGCTGAGCGCGATTGTCGTCACGCTGCGCGGCATGGGTTTCCATGTCATCGGCATGGATTACGCCGAAAACGCGCTCCAGACCTCGCGCGCCTACGACCCATCGCTGACGCTATTCGCGGGCGATGTCCACGCGCTGCCGTGCGCCGATAATTCCCTTGGAGCGTATCTGTCGTTCGGCGTGCTGGAGCATTTCGAGCAGGGCATGGGGCCGGCGCTGGCCGAGGCTTACCGTGCGCTGCGGCCCGGTGGAACGCTGGTGCTGACGATCCCCTATCCGAACGTCGTGCATCGTCTGGTCAGGCTGCGTCGCCGTCTGCGCGGCGAATCGCTGCTGACCGACGATTCGTTCTACGAGAGCACCTACACCCGCAAGCAACTGGAAAGCGCGGTGACGGAGGCGGGCTTCATCATCCAGCTCGTCGCGCCGACCAGCCATTCCTTTACCCTGTGGGGATTGGGTGGCCCGTTCCGGCACGAAGGCTATTACCGCACCTCAACGCTGGCGGAAGCGCTGGGCCAGATCTTTCGCGTCGTGCTGCCATGGGCGTTCAACTTCACGACGCTGGTCGTCGCCCGCAAACCGGGCTGATTCCCGCTACTGCCACCGGGAAATGCCGTTTTGAACGCCGACGCTTTCAGCCGCCTGTCGATCATCATCGTCAACTACAACACGCGCGAAGACCTTCGCCTGTGCCTCGCGGCGCTGCACGAATGCCGGCCGCTGCCGGAGATCATCGTCGTTGACAACGCTTCGACAGATGGCAGTGTTGAGATGATCCGCGAGTCGTTTCCGGCGATCAGGCTGCTGGCACCGGGGCGAAACACGTGGTTTACCGGCGGCAACAACCTCGGCCTGAAGGCGGCAACGCGCGAGTTCGTGCTGCTGCTCAATCCCGACACCATCGCGCCGCCGGAAGCACTGGCGGCGCTGGTTGAATTCGCAGACGCGCATCCCGAATACGCGGGCGTGACGGCGCAGCTTCGCTATCCCGACGGCGTCGTGCAACACACCTGCTCGCGCCTGCCGACCTATGCCTATCTGCTGCTCAACCACACGCCGCTCGGCTGGCTGCTGCCGGGGCAACGCGCAAAGCTAAACGCGCGACACTGGTACGCGGGCTGGCAGCGCGACACCGGGCTTGAGGTCGAGGTCGTGCCCGGTTCCTGCATTCTGGGGCGGCGCGGCGACTGGCTGCTGAACGAGGATTTGCTGCTCTACTTCCCGGAAGATGATCTGGGCCGCCGCGTGCAGCCGCGCAAATTCTATTTCCTGCCGTCGGCGCGCATCATCCACCGCGAGAACTCCGCCACCGGCAACTGGAACGCCAAACGCATCTACTTCCGCGACCTGATCGTGTACACGCGCCAGCATCACGGCGTCATACGCGCGGGGCTGCTGTGGCTGCTGTCGCGCCCCATGCTGTGGGGCATGTGGCTTAAGCGGCGGTTGAGCTGATAAGTAACAAGGGCGACTTTGCACAGTATTGCGCTTGAAAAGTCGCCCTTGCCGCATCTAGCGGTATAGCTTAGGTACGCTTGTCGTTACTGACAATACACAAAGATATTGTACTCACCTTGGCGTTCAAGTTCCCAAGCCAGACGTGTGGTCTCGCCACCTCGGCTTATTTCCAGTTGGTAAACACCAGTCGGCCAGTATTCACTCCAGCGATAGGTCTGATGAATGTAAGGATCCCCCGTGTCAATGAAAGTCTTGTCATACTGTGCGTTGACACGTACAGCGGTTGTTTGGTTCGGTTTAAACAGATCGACGATAACCTGATTGCGTCCATCACCGGCTAGAATGACATTTATATCCGTGTTACCACGTTTAATGTCGAATGCTACAATACACATGGTTGCCAAGTCAGTATAGGCTTCATCGGTTGAGATCATAGCGTCAGGACCACGTGTTGTGAGCCATGAGGCAATATAAGCGGTTGAGCCATCGTTACGCCTGACCAGATACCACTCTCCATCTGTGCCCTGCTCCGCAGCCAATACGGTTAGCACAGAGCCATTGGTAGCTGTGCCGACCACAGCACAGTGAGTCCCCGCGCATTCGCGCAAATTGACATTGCCGTTAACGATAACTGAAAACTGCTCGCTTTCAGGCAACGTCACAATTGATGCAGCCTCACTGACAGCAGGCCCTATTGCATCATGAACTTCTCCTGGCGTCATGAACGGCCTGTCTTCAATCGAGGTCTCATTCGCGCCAATAAACTCCTTGAGACTTGTTGTACTCAAATTCTCAATGAGTAAATCGATACGATCCAGTTCAGCTTCGGCTTCTTCAAGTAAATCATCACGCCCCGCAGCATCTGCGAGCAGTCGAGTAGCCCACTCATCCAGTAGCCTACCATTCACAATGGCAGCTACAACAACCTCGGTGCAAAGGGGATACGTCGGGAGGATTTCGTTCCAAAACAAACGGCGGATGCGAACAGCATCGATCGCTGGCCCAAACGGGTCTTGCGATGCTCGCGCACCTGCCGTTAGATACGACACTTGCTCATTGAGTTGCTCGACTACTCCATCCGGGCAAGGTGGTAACTCCATCCCTTCTTGAGCGAGCGTAGGCATAGCGAACGCACTGATAACGATAAACAGAAGTATAGCTTTTCGAAACTTCGACATAGTAGTTCCTCACAGGGAAGCAACTCAAGTATCAGAACTGTTAATTTATATTATCACTTGTGACGAGCGATTTCTTATCTATTAATCTCTTTAAGGGAAAAATTTACGTTTTTCAGGGAGGTTGCGGTGTGTGAAACGCGGACTGGCGTATTACTAACTTGATTGGAAAAAGCAAGTGGAAAAGCGAAGAAAGTAAATATTGAAGCGAACTATAAAAGCTTCCTTTAACCTATATTGGGAATAAAGCCACTAACAAAATTACTAATACAGCAAAAAGTGCTACATCGGGGAGGATTTAGTTAATATGTTTCCCCGATGTAGTTTATGAAATTTACTTCCTACCGCTTAATCACCAGCTCCCGCGGGAAGCTGGTTAGCACGTCGACGCCGTTCTCCGTCACGACAACGTTATCCTCGACGCGCACGCCGCCCAGACCGGGAATGTAGATGCCCGGTTCGATGGTGAACGTCATACCCGGTTCCAGCGGATCGGACACGCCAGCGGCGATCTGCGGGATCGGCTCGTGGACGTCCAGCCCAAGGCCGTGGCCCGTGCGGTGGATGAAATACTCGCCGTATCCGGCAGCGTCAATCACGTCGCGGGCGGCGCGGTCGATTTCGCCCATCGGCACGCCGGGTTTCACTGCCGCGCGGGCCGCTTCGTTGGCGCGCACCACCGTATCGAAAATGCGTTGCATTTCGGCGCTCGGCTCGCCCAAACAGAAAGTGCGCGTGATATCGGACGGATAGCCATCGACAAGGCAGCCGAAGTCGATCAGCAAAAACTCGTTCTCCTGCAAGGCGCGATTGCTCACCGCGCCGTGCGGGTTGGCGCTGTTTGGCCCCGTTTGCACCATCGTGCCGAACGATTCACCCTCGCCGCCGAGTTCCAGTTGCTCGGTCGACAGCCGCGCGGCAATCTCGCGCTCGGTCATGCCGGGACGCACCCACTCCAGCAACTGCGCCAGCGCCTGCTCGCTGATTTTGATCGCCCGGCGCATGGCCTCGATTTCGTCGGGCTGCTTGCGGGCGCGAATACGAATGAGATCGCGCTCGACAGGTTCAACACGAATACTGCTATCGACGCGCTGAAACGCCAGCATTTCGGTGACGCGCATCGTCATGCCATCGACGCCGAGCCGTCCACCACGCAGGCCAAGCGCCTCCACGGCTTCAGCGAACGCGCCTTCGTACCCATCGACATCGTTCCACGGGAAGACTCGCGCCTCAAGGTCGGGGCGTTCCGCGACCTTCGGCATCTCAAGCTGCGGCATGATGATCGACAGGCCCTCGCGGTTGAACAGGGCAATAATCGGGCGCTCGGACAAATGCGCGTGCAGCCCGGTGAAATAAATCAGGTTTGCGCCGGGAACAATGGCAATCGCGTCCAGTTCTTTGGCGTCGAGCACGGCGTTGAGCGCAGACTGCCGCTTCTGGTAATCGGCTTGCATGGTTTTTCTCCTCTTGTGGTGTGGGTCGATTGTACTCAACTCCGGCGCGAAACGCGCATGCGGCAACCTGAAATAAATTACGTTATACTCGCGACAACAAGTGGATCAAGGAGAAGGCGATGCTTTCCGAGTTTGTCACCTACGCGACCAATGGCGAGGCCCTTCGCGGCTACCTGTCGCGCCCGGAAGCCGACGGGCAGTACATGGGCGTGATCGTCATTCAGGAATGGTGGGGCGTGAACGCACACATTCAGGACGTCACCCGGCGCGTGGCCGGCATCCCGGCCGTTGCGCTTGCGCCCGACCTGTATCACGGCGCGATTGCCATCGAACCCGATGAAGCGCGCAAGAAAGCGATGGAACTGGATCGCGCCCGCGCCATCGAGGAGATTCGCGCGGCGGTCGAATATCTTGCCGGTCTGGAGATGGTCGCGCCGAAGAAAATCGGCATCATCGGCTTTTGCATGGGTGGCGGTCTGGCGCTGCACAGCGCGGCGCGCATCCCCGAAGTCGGCGCGGTCGTGGCATTTTACGGCGGTTCCGCGCCCGCGGCAGAGGACTTCACCAACCGCGAGGTCGCCATCCTCAACATCGTCGGCGAAAAGGACACCGGCGTGCTGGAAAAGCAGCGCAAGCTGGACACCGACCTGCGTAACACGCCGATTCAGCACGAACTGGTGGTTTATCCCGGCGTCGGCCATGCTTTCTTCAACGACACGCGGCAGGAAGCCTATTCCGTCAGCGCGGCGCAGGATGCGTGGGCGCGCACGGTCGATTGGCTGCGTTCGCATTTACGCGCGTGAGGGCCATCTCGTTTCGCCCCGCCTGCGCCGCAGTGTTACAATCGGCCCACATCAAGAAATTTACGTGGAAACAACGCGATGGACCTGAATCCCAAACAGTTTTTACAGTCCGCCACCATTGCCCTTCAGGACATCCAGCTACAGACCGCGCTCGACCGCGCTACCGGAACGGTGACGCGCAACCGCGACATGGCGATGGGCGAACTGCCTCATGCCGAGGCGCTGCGCCAGCAGGCGCGGGGCGCTCGCCTGCGCGCGCTGGCAGACCTGCCGGAACTGCTGGAGTTGCTGGAAAAGAACCTGACGGCCAAGGGCGTGCATGTCCTGTGGGCCAAAGACGACGCGGAAGCCAACCAGCACGTCATCGACATCTGCAAGGCGAAAAACCTCAAGCGCGGCGTGAAATCGAAGTCAATGGTCACCGAGGAAACCGGGTTGCAGCAGGCGTTTGCCGAGAACGGTATCGAGATGATCGAAACCGATCTGGGCGAGTTCATCGTGCAGATTTCCGGCGACCATCCCAGTCACATCATCATGCCGGTCATGCACCGCACCAAAGAGGCCGTGCGCGACATCTTCATGGAAAAGCTCGGCATGCCGTATACCGACGAGCCGGGCGACATGACGGCCTATGCCCGTAAGACGCTGCGCCGGAAATATCTCGAAGCCGACTTCGGCATGAGCGGCGGCAACTTCCTGATCGCCGAAACCGGCACGATTGTGATCGTCACCAACGAGGGCAACGGCAGACTCTCAACAGGTATGCCGCCTGTGCACATCGCCATGGTCGGCATCGAGAAGGTCATCCCGACGTGGGAAGACTTCATCACGCTGGTGCAGTTGCTGGCGCGCAACGGCACGGGCCAGCGCCTCACCGTCTACGTCAACATCTTCAACGGCCCGACGCAGGGTGAAGGCGACGGCCCGAAAGAGATGTACCTGATTCTGGTGGATAACGGGCGCAGCAATATCTACGCGACCGAATATGCCGAGGCGCTGGCCTGCATTCGCTGTGGCGCGTGCCTGAACGTCTGCCCGGTCTATCAGAACGTCGGCGGGCATAGTTACGGCTCGGTCTATCCCGGCCCCATCGGCTCAGTGCTGACGCCGCTGTTCAAGGGCAAGGAAAACGCCTCGCCGCTGCCGTTCGCCAGCAGTCTGTGCGGCGCGTGCAAGATGACCTGCCCGGTGGATATCAACATCCCCGACATGCTGATTTCGCTGCGGCGCGATCTGCAGGGCGAGCAAGAGCTTTTCTGGCAGCTTGGCATGAAGGCCTACGCCTTCGGCTTCAGCCACCCGCTGTTGTTCCAGATGGGCGGCAAGGCCGTCAGCGCGGCGGCGGATAAACTCGCGCCGCGCAACCCGGATGGCACGATCAAGGCGCTGCCCTATCCGTTCAGCGGCTGGACGCAGAACCGCGACTTCCCGCCGCCGGCTGAAAAGTCGTTCCACGACTGGTGGCGCGAGAACCGCGAAACACGAGACTAGCGTGCGACAGCAAGGACTGGAAACATCATGACCTCTTCTCGTGACATCATTCTCAACCGGCTGCGCGCCGCCCGCCGACCGTTTCCGGATGCGCCCCCGCGCCCCGCCGAATACCTGCCCGTCACCGAGATTGAAGACACGTCTCCCGACGGGCTGCTGGCCCGCTTTACTCAGGAGCTGGAACGGCTGTCCGGCCACGTCTATCCGGTCGAGAGCGACGCGGCGGCGATTGCTCAGGTTCAGGCGCTGCTACAGCAATTCAACGTCGATCATGTCCTCGCGTGGGATTTCCAGTACATTCCGGTTGCCGGGCTGGAAGACGCCCTGCGCGCCGGCGGCTGCCGCATCACCTTTCCCGACCTGCACGCCGAAGGCCGCGCCGAACACGCCGAACTGATCGAAAAAGCGGGCGCAGGCATCATCAGTGCGGACGCGGTCGCCGCGACGACCGGCACGCTCATCCTGAGCACCGCTCCGGGCAAGGGCCGCACGCCGTCGATCCTGCCGCCGGTGTTGATCGCGGTCGTCACGCTGGATCAGTTCGTGCCGCGGCTTGAGTCGTGGCTTGCGGCCGAACGGGCAAAGGGCATGCCGGCCATCCGCAACAGCAGCAACCTGTGTTTCATCACCGGCCCCAGCCGCACGGGCGACATTGAAATGGCGCTCGTGCTCGGCGTCCACGGCCCCGGCGAGGTGCATGTCATCGTAAAGCGATAGCGACTGCATCCCCCGCCCTCTCTACACTCTTCCGGTTTTTGATTCGGAGAGGGCACAATGCTCCTGCTTTCAAACAACGCGAACCTTGCGCAGTCCCGGCTCGCGCTCCCAAAGCTGCCGATGTTGAGGCGAGGGCCGGGAACGCGGTTTCCACTGGCGGCTCTGGCGTAACGCGGTATTATTGACAGACAACCTGTAACATTCGCGCGGTCACACTACGGGGTGGACGTTTGATCCAGCTACCGCCAGCCTTGTTTGCTACATGGGGCGAAGAAATCTGGGCGTTTTTGCAGCGCAGCACCGCGGTCGTGATCGGGCTGGCGCGGCCCAGCGGCGAGCTGATCTACGCCAGCGACAGCCTGCGCCAGTTGATGGGAGGCGCTGCCGGCCCGGTTTCGCTGGCCGACGAGTTGCTTGCGCCGGCCTTCGACACGTTGCATCAGGATGTGGAAGGCGAACTGCTCTTCAGCGGCCGCATGACCTTCGCAGCCAATTCGCTGCGCTCGGTCGTCGGCGAAATCCGGCGCAAGCAGGGCCATCTGCTGTTGCTCGCCGCCTACGACGTCGAGGAACTCATGGCGGTCAACACCGAGGTCATGCAGTTGAACGGCGAGATCAGCAAGCTGCAGCGCGAAATCGCGCTTGAGCACAGCCGTTTGCAGCGCACGCTCGATGAACTGCGCGAAACCCAGGCCATGCTCATCCATTCGGAGAAGATGAACGCCCTTGGCCAGCTGACAGCCGGCGTCGCCCACGAGATCAACAACCCAATCTCGTTTGTGAACAGCAATTTACACAGTATGCGCCAGATGGTCGATCAGGTGCTTGGCGCGTTCAACGAACTGGAAATGCTGATCAGCCAGAACGGCAGCGCCGAGCAGCAGGCGATGGTTCGGGACATTCGCCAGCGCTATGACCTCGATTTTATACGTGGAGATGTGGTCGACCTGTTCCGCGCCTCGTTCGACGGCATGACGCGCGTGCGTAAGATCGTCGAGTCGCTGCGCTCGTTTTCACGGCTGGACGAAAGCGACGTGAACGTCGTTGACCTGCGCGAAAGTCTGGAAAGCACGCTTGTGATCGCGCAGCCCAGCCTCGGCGATCGCGTCGCCGTCACGCTCGACCTCGACGGCGTGCCGCCCATCCGCTGCTACGCGGCCCAGTTGAATCAGGCGTTTCTCAATATCATCATCAATGCATCACAGGCGATTGACGGGCATGGCTCGCTGGCTATTCGCGGCCGTCAGGATGGCGATGACGTCGTGCTGACCTTCACCGACAGCGGCGCCGGTATTCCGGCGGAAATCATGGACAAGGTCTTCGATCCGTTCTTCACGACCAAGCCGGTCGGGCAGGGCACGGGTCTGGGCCTCAGCATCGCGTACAAGATCGTGACCGAGCTTCACGGCGGGACGATCACGGTCGACTCGTCGCCCGGTCGCGGCACAACGTTTACGATCAGACTGCCACAGGATGTTGTTCGCCATGGCAACGGAAGCGCTACCGGCTGAAACACGGCTGGCCTCGACCTCAGAAACTCCGACGCTGCTCATCATTGACGACGAGGAAGAAATCCTCAAGGCGCTGCGGAGGCAGTTCCGGCGCTACTACACCGTGTATATCGCCTCCAGCGCCGAGGAAGCGTATGAGATCATGACGCGAGTGCCGGTTCACGTCATCATCTCCGACCAGCGCATGCCGGGGATGACGGGTTCGGAATTTTTCAAGCGTGTCAAAACCGAATATCCCGATGCCATTCGCCTGCTCCTGACCGGCTATTCCGACATCCGCGCCGTGATCGAAGCCATCAACGACGGCAATATCTACCGCTATATCACCAAACCGTGGGACGCCGTCGAACTGGAAACGATCGTGCGCGAGGCGTTCGAACGCTACGAACTGATCGTGCAGAACCGCCGGCTGGTGGAGGAGCTTAAGCAGGCAAACGCCATGCTGGAAGCGCGCGTGCGCGAGCGCACCGCCGAACTGGCGGAAGCCAACGAGCGGCTGCGGGCCCTGAACGAACAGAAGGATCGCTTCATGGGTATCGCCGCCCACGATCTGCGAACGCCGCTGGCGGCCATTCGCGGCTTCACCGACCTCATGCTCACCGGCAGGGCAGACGTTTCCAGCTATGAAGAATTCCTGACCATCATCGACGAGACGACGCAGGACATGCTCAACCTGCTCAACGACCTGCTGGATATCACCACCATTGAAACCGGGCAGTTGGCGCTCAACCCGCAGACGGTCGACATTGCCCAGTTTGTCGAGCGGGTCGCCAAGCTCAACCGGCACATGGGCGAAAAGAAGGCGATCCAGCTGGAAACCGACATCGCGCCCGACGTGCGCGAATGGACCTTCGACCCCCGGCGCATCGAACAGGTGCTGAATAACCTGCTCAGCAACGCTTTTAAGTATTCCTACCCCGATACGACCGTCTGGCTGATCGTTCGCCGCGTAAACAACCAGCTTGAGTTCGCCGTACAGGATCAGGGTCAGGGGATCAAAGCCGAGGAACAGGAACGGCTTTTCGGCGAGTTCCAGCGCATCAGTACCCGGCCAACCGGCGATGAAGGCAGCACCGGTCTGGGCCTGTCGATCTGCAAGCGCATCGTCGAATTGCACAACGGACAGATCGGCGTCGAAAGCACCTACGGCGCCGGAAGCCGCTTCTGGTTCCGGCTGCCGTAGACCTCGCCCCGGCCTGCGATGAGCGCACGGCGCGCAGCGCTCGCAGGCTATGGCAGTGGAGCGCTTTCGCTCAGATTGTTCCCGACGCCGGTCGCAGCACCGGCTCGTACAACTCATCGCCGATGCGGTAGGGCACGGTCAGCACCGGGCGTCCGCGCCCTTTCTGAATCTGATCGTGATAGAGCGCCGCGCGAACGGCGACCGCCGTCTGGTTGTGCAAAAACCGTTCCCACCAGTGACCGACGACGAACTCCGGCATGACGACCGTTGTCGGCACGTTATACGGCGATGCCTCATCGCGCGCGTGCAGATACTGAATCAGCGGCGCGCCAATCTCGCGATAGGGCGACTCGATAATGTCGAGCGGGATCTCCAGCCCCCATTGCCGCCAGCGCTCCTTCAGCCGCCACGTCGTCTGCGGTTCGGCCTCGATTGTCACGGCGCGCACGTCATCGGAAAGGCGAATGGCGTATTCCAGCGCCTGCAGCGAGGCGCGATTGAGGCTGTTGAGCAGCACCGTGACCGGCACGTTGCTATGCGCGCTTACCGCGCGGGTCGATAGCGGATAAGGCGTGATGCCGTCGAGCGACAGGGAACGCGCCACGATCTCGTAATGCCGGTGGATGGCCACGAACATCCACACCAGCAGCGGAATCGCCACGGCGACCAGCCATGCCCCTTCGGCGAACTTGGTGACCAGCAGGATTACCAGCACGATGAACGTGCAGACAGCGCCGAAGGCATTGAGGAACATGCGCAGACGCCAGCCAAATGTCGGCTCGAACCCGGGCTTGTCCTGTTCCTTAAGCCAGTGGATAACCATGCCCGCCTGCGACAGCGTGAAGCTCAGAAAAACGCCAACAGCGTACAACGGGAGCATACGATGCTCGCGCGCGCCGAAGGCAATAATGAGCAGCGAAGCCAGTACCGCCAGCGCGATAATCCCATTGCTGAAAACGAGGCGGTCACCAAGGTTCGTCAACTGGCGCGGCAGATAGCGGTCCTCGGAGATCAGGGATGCCAGTCGTGGGAAACCGGCAAAAGCGGTATTCGCCGCCAGCGACAGAATGAACAGTGTGGCAAACTGGATGTAATAGAACAGCGGCGTGTTCTCGCCAAACACGTTGCGCGCAATCTGTGACAGCACGGTGGTGTGGCCCTCTTCCGCCGTCACTTCGATGGGAAAATGATTGGCGAGAAACGTGATGCCGATGAACATCGTCGACAGGATGAGCACCATCGCGATCAGCGTCTTGCCGGCGTTGTGACTCTCAGGCGACTTGAAGGCAGGCACGCCGTTCGAGATGGCTTCAATACCCGTCATAGCCGTACAGCCGCCCGCAAAGGCGCGCAGCACCAGAAACAACGTGAGCGTATGGATAGCCGTTGGCTCCAGCGGCTCGCCGGCAATCGGCGCGGCGTCCGGGATCGCGCCCGTGAGCAGGCGCACAAGACCGACGCCGAGCATCAGGAAAATGCCGATGATGAACGCATAGGTGGGAATCGCAAAAAACGTCCCGCTCTCGCGGACACCGCGCAGGTTCATCACCGTAATAAAGGCGACGATGACGATGGCAATCTGGACGCGAAAGCCAGTCAGCTCGGGGAAGGCCGAGGTCAGTGCCGCGACACCCGCCGAAACGCTGACCGCCACCGTCAGGATGTAGTCGATGAGCAGCGCCGCGCCTGCAAGCAGACCCGCGCGGATACCAAGATTGTCTTTGGAAACAATGTACGCGCCACCCCCGTTGGGATAGGCGTGGATGGTCTGATAGTAGGAGAACGCGACAAGCAGCATCAGCGCGGCAATGCCAATCGCGATTGGCAGAGAGACACCCAGCGCTGCGGAGCCAGCCGCCACCAGCACGAGCATGATCGCTTCAGTCGCGTATGCCGTCGACGACAGAGCGTCTGAAGAAAAGATCGCCAGCGCTTTCGTGTTACTCAGCCGCTGCTCAAGTACCTGACTGGTGGGCAGCTTTTCGCCAATGATGATGCGGCGAAAGATGGTGCTATCCATTTAGAACCTCGGTGGCGGCGATCAGGAGCCGCCCTAAGGACCGGCAGATTGCCTTGCCGTGACCGGCCATACCACGCGCCGGCTTTTGCAATCTGTCAATCCGTATGACACTATAAACACGTTCAGTCCCTGCAGCTGCAGGGACTGAATCGCGCCTTAGTATACGCCCGTTTGCAACAGCGGGGGCATAAGGCCCTATGAATTGGGGGCCGTTGGCCAACACGCCGCATGAGAAGGGAAAAACCGTGACCGCGACCCTACATTCCGAAGCGATTGAAACCTTTCTGCGTGGCGATCATGGCGCGCCCTTCGATCTGCTCGGCCCGCACGCGACCGGCGATGGGCGAACCGTTATCCGCGCCTTCTATCCACGGCTGGACAGCCTAACCGTCGTGACCGCAGACGGGCAGCGTTACCCGATGCAGCGCCTGCGCGCCGAAGGGCTGTACGAAGTGGTTGTCGATGTCCCGGCGGCGACGCTGCGCTATCACTTTGAAGCCGTCTCGTCCGATGGGCAGACGCGGCGAATTGACGATCCCTATGCCTTTGGCCCGCTGCTGACGGAATACGATCTCCATCTTTTCAGCGAGGGCAACCTGCTCGACAGTTATCAAAAATTCGGCGCGCACCTGCGCGAGGTTGACGGCGTGCGCGGCGTCAGCTTTGCCGTATGGGCTCCCAACGCCTATCAGGTCAGCGTCGTCGGCGCGTTCAACGACTGGGATACCCGCGTTCACGGCATGCGCCGTCATGGCCTGAGTGGCGTCTGGGAAATCTTCATTCCCGGCCTGACCGAAGGCGCGATCTACCGCTATGCGCTGCGCTCGCAGAATGGCGGCCTGCGGCTGGAAAAAAGCGATCCCTACGCCTTCGCCAGCGAACTGCGCCCGGCCAACGCCTCGGTCGTCGCCGACCTCACTTACGAGTGGGGAGACGCGGACTGGATGGCGCGGCGCGAAGCAACGCAGGCGCTCAACCGCCCGATGGCGATATATGAAGTGCATCTCGGCTCGTGGCGACGCAAGGAAGACGGAAGCTGGCTGAGCTATCGCGAGGCGGCGCACCAACTGGTCGAATACGTCGTTTCGATGGGCTATACCCATGTCGAACTGATGCCGGTCGCCGAGCACCCGTTCGATGGCTCGTGGGGCTATCAGGTAACCGGCTACTACGCGCCCACCAGCCGCTACGGGAAGCCGGTCGATTTCAAGTATTTCGTCGATTACTGCCACCAGCACGGTATCGGTGTCATCCTCGACTGGGTTCCGGCGCATTTTCCCAAAGACGCGCACGCGCTGGGCTATTTCGACGGCACGCATCTGTACGAACATGCCGACCCGCGTCAGGGCGAGCATCCCGACTGGGGAACTTATGTTTTCAACTACGGGCGCAACGAGGTCCGCAACTTCCTCATCTCCAACGCCATTTACTGGCTGCGGGAATTTCACATCGACGGCCTGCGCGTTGACGCCGTTTCGTCGATGCTGTATCTCGATTTCTCGCGCGAGCCGGGCCAGTGGGTTCCGAACAAATACGGCGGGCGCGAAAATCTGGAAGCAATCGACTTCATCCACAAGCTGAACGAGACGCTGCACCGCGAATGCCCCGGCACGCTGTGCATTGCCGAAGAATCGACTTCGTGGCAGATGGTCTCGCGCCCGATCTATCTCGGCGGGCTGGGCTTCACGCTCAAATGGAACATGGGCTGGATGCACGACACGCTGAAATACATGTCGATCGATCCGATCCACCGCCGCTATTATCACAACATGGTCACGTTCTCGATGTCCTACGCCTTCAGCGAAAACTTCGTGCTGGCGCTCTCGCACGACGAAGTCGTCCACCTCAAAGGCTCGCTGATCGCCAAAATGGCGGGCGACTGGTGGCAGAAGTTCGCTTCGCTGCGTCTGCTCTACGGCTACCAGTACACGCATCCGGGCAAGAAGCTGCTGTTCATGGGGCAGGAGTTTGGCCAGTGGCGCGAGTGGAACGAGGCCGAAAGCCTGGAGTGGTATCTGCTGGAATGGCCGACGCACGCCGGCCTGCAAGCGTGGGTGCGCGATCTGAACCGGATCTACAAACAGGAACCCGCGCTCTACGAAAATGACTTCGACTGGAACGGCTATCAGTGGATCGAAGCCAACGACGCCGAGCAAAGCGTGCTCAGCTACATTCGCTATGCCGACGACCGCAGCGATTTTCTGGTCGTCCTGTGCAACTTCACGCCGGTCGTCCGCCATAACTACCGCATTGGCGTGCCGGCGGCGGGTACGTACCGCGAACTGCTGAACAGCGACTCGGCGCATTACGGCGGCAGTAATGTCGGCAACGGCGGCCAACTGGCAACCGAACCCGTGCGCTGGCATGCATGGGACAACAGCCTGCTGTTGACCGTGCCGCCGCTGGCGACGCTGATCCTCAAACCTGTGCGCGAGGACGAGTCATAACAACATCGCCCGCCGCGCTGCCAGCGCTGCGATCACCTGACGGTCGGCCTTGCCGAAACTGTAGTCGGAAAGCTGCTCCGGCGTCACCCACGCGAAAGCGCGCACGCCGATGGTCTGCGGCGGGCCGGAGACATAGCGGCACTCGAAGGCGTGCAGCGTGATTTTGAAGTGCGTGAAGCCATGCCGCACGACCGTGAATAACTCCCCGACTTCGACTTCAATCGCCAGTTCCTCGCGCAGTTCGCGGCGCAGACATTCCTGCAGCGTTTCGCCGTCTTCCTGCTTGCCGCCGGGGAATTCCCACAGGCCGCCGAGCAGCCCGTCCAGCGGCCGCTGCGCGATCAGCAGGCGGCCCGCGTCATCCCGGATAATGCCGGCGGCGACATGGTAATGGGGCGTGGTCGCTTTCGCTTTTTTCACCGGGCGCTGGCGCTGCGTGCCGCGCGCAAAGGCGAGGCAGTGTTCCCGAACGGGACACTGCGCGCACAGAGGTTCGCGCGGCCTGCACACCAGCCGGCCAAGCTCCATCAGCGCCTGATTGTAATCGCCGGGGCGCTCGTCGGGCAGGCGTTCCTCGGCCAGCCGCCACAACTGCGCCTGAGTCGCGGCCTGCGTCACGTCGTCTTCAAGGTCGATAAGCCGGGAAAAGACACGGATGACGTTGCCATCGAGCACGGGCGCGCGCACGCCAAAGGCAATGCTGGCAATCGCGCCCGCCGTATAGCGTCCGATGCCGGGCAGCGCCAACAGCCCTTCGATACTGTCGGGAAAACGGCCACCCAGTTCACGGGCGACGATCTGCGCCGCGCGGTGCAGGTTGCGCGCCCGGCTGTAATAGCCCAGCCCTTCCCACAGCTTCAGCACTTCATCCAGTGGCGCGGCGGCCAGCGCCTCGACGCTGGGAAAAGCGGCGACAAACCGGAGGAAGTACGGCTTGACCGTTTCCACCTGCGTTTGCTGAAGCATGATCTCGGACAACCAGACGCGGTAGGGATCGCGCGAGGCGCGCCAGGGCAGTTCGGCCCGGTGCGCGTCGTACCACGCCAGCAGGCCGTCAACAAACGAATTCATGGGTTTCCCGTCGCTTTTCGAACGCGCCGATTATAACAAACCGGGAATGCGCCCCTAAATATGGGGCGTGCCGGTTCCGGTTCCGGGGTACAATGCCAGCAGACAGTACAGGCCAGCGCTGCTGGCCAAAGGAGCGCGCATGAACACGGCGTATCACACCGGCGAACCTCACTCTGTTCCCCCCGCCGCCGCCGACAGTCCCTATTACCAGCGGCTGCGGATCGCATTTTCGGATGATCGCGTGGCCTGGGCAGTTCGCGCGCCGCGTGTCCCGGACATTCCGCGCCTGCTGGAAGCGCTCGGCCTGACACCCGGCACGCCGGCGCTGTTCGTCACCGGCGGAGCGGGCAACATGGACGAAGCGCAGATGGAACGCACGCGCCCGGCTGTTCTCGAAGGGCTGGCGCGCTTTGCTACGGATTACGGCGTCAGCATTGTCGATGGCGGCACTGCCTCCGGCGTGATGAAGCTGCTCGGCGAAGCCATGTCGGTATCGGAGGACGGCCCGCGTTTTAACCTGATCGGCGTCGTGCCAATCGGCGCGGTCTGCTTCCCCGGTTATGACAATCCGGATGGCGTGGCGCTGGACGCCGGACACACGCATTTCATTCTGGCCGATGGCGAGAAGTTTGGCGACGAGTCGGACCTGATCGCCCGCGTGGCGCTGGTACTGGCCGAAGGCAGCCAGCGCCGGCCGTTTGGGGTCGTCATCAATGGCGGCGATATCGCCCGGCAGGAAACCTATGACCGGGTGCTGCGTCAGGAAACCGCCGTGCCGCTGCTGGCCTTCGATGGCAGTGGCCGTTTTGGCGACGAACTGGCGGCGGCGGCGCAGGGCGCGCCCACGGACGACCCGCGTATCGCCGCCATCGTGCAGCGCGCGCCCGTGTATGTCGCGCCGCTGGAGCGCGGCCCTACGGTGATTTACGCCGAACTGGAACGTCTGCTCACGTCCGGCTAAGCCGGTGATATGATTAAACAGCGCTACCCTCACGTCGGAGAAGTCGTTATGCGCCGTCTGGCACTCATGCTCACCTGCCTTCTCATCCTGTTACTGCCGGCTGTCGCTGCTGCTCAGGAAGCTGTTTCCGAACCGGATCTCGCGGCGGCCGTCGAACAGGCGCAGGCTGCGGCGGAAGAAGCGCGCCGCTATGCCGAAGACGCGAGTAACTATCTCGGTATTTTCGAGTCGGTCGGCGTCGCGATTGGCGTCTTCACAGGCATCGTAGTGCCGGTGCTGGCGATCATCGCCGGTTTTACCGGGCTGAGCCAGCTACGAGAAGCGCGCCGGGAACTGAGCGACGCGCGAGAACGCATGGAGCTCGAATTACAGGCGCTGCGCGACAAACTGGCCAGAGAAATGCAGGACAAGCAGGCGGAACTGGACGCACTGAAAAAAGAACTGGAAGACAGCGCGCACGACGAGCGAGTGCGCTCGGATCAGGCGACGCTGGCCCTGTCGCTGCTGCCGCTGGCCGAACGCCAGTACCGTGTCAACGACTATCAGGGCGCGCTGCACACCTATCACCGGGCGCTGGAACTCGACCCGGATAACATCGTCATTCATTACCTCATTGGCTATGTCAACACCCAGATGGGCAATCTGGACGAGGCGGAAAAGCATCTCAACCGGGCGCTGGAACTGGACAGCAAATTCGCGCCCGCGCTGGCAAACCTCGGTTATGTGCTGCGCCGCCGCGCCGATCAGCTCCCGGCGGACGACATGAACCGGGGCCGCCTGATGGCCGAAGCCGAGCTGAAGCTGCGCGAGGCGCTGAATCTGGCTCCCAAGCTGGTCGATGAAGATGGCGAGTCATGGTGGGGATCGCTCGGCGGCCTGCACCGTCGCCGCGGACAGCTTGACGATGCCATTGAGGCCTACAAACTCGCGCAGCAGGTAACGCCTGCCGCATCATATCCGGCTGGCAATCTGGCGCTGCTCTACCTCCAGAAGCGCGACAAGGCGCGCATGCTCGAAATGTTCCACCGCACGGAACGACTAGCCCACCGGCGCGTGCTGGCCGATGGCGGCGATTTCTGGGGCTGGGCCGACCTGATGGTGGCGCGCGTGGCGCTGGGCAAGTTCGACGAAGCGAAGGAAACGCTGGAGTGGCTGCTGGCATCGACGCCGGAAACGGCGACGCACATGCTGGAAAACCCGCTCGAAACGCTGCGCCTGTTGCGAGCCCATGCCGATGCCGAAACCGCCGCCCGCCTGCAACCGCTGATTGAAGGGCTTGAAAACCGGCTGGCGACGTTGCACAGAGCGCAGACTCCTGCGCCACCGGAGACACTGCCGGAATAAACCAGACGCCCGGCCCCTCTCCGGTAATCTGTCGATTCTGGAGAGAGGCGCTCAGGCGTCTGGCAACTCCGTTGCTTTCCCCGCTCCGCACTCCTGAAATCCCGTTTCCAGAATTTGTATGGAGCAGGCGGATCGGGGACGAGACGCTACAGCCCGTACACCTCGCTGTACTTGGCCTTCAGATAGGCGATGTAGTCGCGCGACTGAATCGATTCCCCGGTGACGCGGCGCGTCAGTTCATCGGACGTGAATTTGCGCCCGTGCCGGTGAATGTTCTCGTTGAGCCACGTACGCAGCGTATCGAAGCGCCCGCTGGCGATGTCGTCGGGAATGCTTGGGCGATCCTTAACCGCCTGATTGTAGTACTGCACCGACAGGAGATTGCCGAGCGCGTAGGTCGGGAAGTAGCCGATCAGGCCGCTTGACCAGTGAACATCCTGCAGTACGCCCAGCGTGTCGGTCGGCGGGGCGATGCCAAAGTACGCCTCAAAGCGGTCATTCCATTCTTTCGGCAGGTTGGCGACGGGAAGCTTGCCCGAAACGAGGTCTTTCTCCAGTTCAAAGCGCAGCATGATGTGGAGATTGTAGGTCGCTTCGTCGGCTTCCACGCGGATGAACGAGCGCTGAACCTTGTTGATCGCCCTGTAGAAGGTGTCAAGGTCGACGTTCGCAAGCTGGTCGGGAAAGACTTCCTGCAGGCGCGGCAGCGCCCAGCTCCAGAAACCCTTGCTGCGGCCGACGATGTTTTCCCACATGCGCGACTGCGACTCGTGGACGCCCAGCGACGTGCCGGTTCCCAGCGGCGTGCCTTCCAGCGATTCGGCAACACCCTGCTCGTACATGGCGTGACCTGCCTCGTGCATCGTGCCGAACAGCGCCGGGTTGAGCCAGTCGGGGCGGAAACGGGTGGTGATACGCACGTCGTTGCGCGAAAAATTGGTGCAGAAGGGATGCACCGCCTCGTCCTGACGCCCGCGATTCAGGTCGTAGCCATAGGCCTTCACGATCTCCAGACCGAAGGCGCGCTGCTTTTCGATGTCAAATTCCTGATGCAGCACATCATCGCTGACGCGGTCGGCATTGGCCGTGATGTCTGCAATCAACCGGATCAACTCATCGCGGTGGCCGTCGAAAATCTCGCTCACACGCTGCGTGGTGATGCCGCGCTCATACTGATTGAGCAGGGCATCGTATGGGTGATCCTCATAGCCCAGACTTTCCGCAAGGCGCACGGTCAGCTCAATGATCTTCTGGAGCGACGGCTCGAACGAGCGAAAATCGTTGTTGGCGCGCGCCTGCGCCCACACTTCATGCGCCAGCGCGGTTTCTTTGGCGATCTCCGCCACCAACTCGGCCGGGACTTTGATCAGTTCCTCATAATCCTGCCTGACGACGCGGATCAGGCTGGCTTCGTCGCTATCGTAGTCGCTGCCATCGATTTCGAGCGCCGCGTTTTGAAGCAGCCGCGCCGTCGTATCGCTGACGAACATTTCGTGACGAATGCGAGAGAGCGTCTGAAGCTGGGCAGCGCGCGCCTCCGTGCCGCCGGGCGGCATGTACGTCTGCTGATCCCAGGCGAGCACTGCGGCGGCATGCTCCAGATTGACGATTTCGGCAAGATGCGCTTTCAGCGCGTCAAGATGCTGGCCCATTGCGGCTCATAGAACATCCCGGCGGAGACACCCCGCTTCAGCGGGGTGAGGAAGCCGGATACTCCTTTCGCTTCAACAGGTTGACGGTATAGAAATTCTATGCTATGCTTGAGGCATGAAACTGACCGCGACGATCAAGCTTCAGCCCACCGACGAACAGCGCGAATTGCTGTATGCCACGCTGGAACGCGCCAATGCCGCCTGCAACTACATCAGCGAGCGAGCATGGGCCGAACAGACGTTTGGCCGTGTGCCGGTGCATCACCTGACGTACAACGCGGTGCGGGCCGACTTTGACCTGACCGCACAGTTGGTCGTCCGCTGCATTGGCAAGGTTGTTGACGCCTACAAGCTGGACAAAAAGACGAAGCGGCAGTTTCGCAAACTTGGCGCTGTGCCGTATGACAGCCGGATTTTGAACTTCCGACTGCAAAGCCAGACCGTTTCGATCTGGCTGTTGGGTGGGCGGCAGACCATCCCGTTCGTGACGGGCGCGCATCAACTGGCGCTGCTTCAGTACCAGCGCGGCGAAAGCGACCTGGTGCATCGCAAGGGCGAGTTTTACATTTACGCGACCTGCGACGTCCCCGACGACGCGCCGATTGACCCGGAGGGCTGGCTCGGCGTTGATCTTGGCATTGCGAACATTGCCACCGACAGCGACGGCGAACTGCATCAGGGTAAGGGCATCGAGCGCGTGCGCTACCGCCATCGTCGCCTGCGTCAGAAGTTGCAGGCCGCGCGGACGGACAGCGCCCGCCGCCACCTGAAGAAGCTGGCGGG
>Ga0207864_1000271_pt1 | contig 79150 bp, 72 predicted proteins | sample HigsolmetaAR202D_FD_184834 | JGI IMG/M metagenome (GOLD analysis project Ga0207864, IMG submission 184834) | Ionic liquid and high solid enriched microbial communities from the Joint BioEnergy Institute, USA - AR20-2-D (SPAdes) (version 2) ...
TCTTCACCGACAAGGGGCCGGTGCGCTATTTCCGCGAAGTGACGGCATCCAACGTCGATCGCTTCAACAAGTTCTTCCACGCCATGCTTGCCGAAGGCGTGTATCTCGCGCCGTCGGCGTTCGAAGCCGGGTTCGTCTCGAGTGCTCACACCGAGGAAGACATCGAAAAGACGATCGAAGCAGCCCGGAAAGTCTTCCGCACTCTGTGATGGGACCGGGCACGCCGCCTCAGCTTAGAAGCGATAGCTGAGGCTCAGCGTGCCGACGTAGAAGTCGGAATATTCGTTCGGGTAACCCGGGTTTGCCGGAGGCGGCGGAGGATCGTACTCGCCCGGGAAATCTTTGTTGCGCACGACTCGATCCGCGTAGCGAGCCTCCAGCGACAAGTCGAAGCCCGGGAATATGTTCGTCCACTGCATGCCCACGCCGCCGTAATAACCGTGCGCGGGGGACTTGGCATCGTAACGGGCGGCGCCCATGAACAAGCCGAACGCGAGCGGATCCCGGAATCGGTAGCGGAAGTCGAGCACTCGAATCGCGATGAGCGAATCGCCTTCGACGTCGTCGAACTCCAATCGCACGCCGATGTCGGTGCGCAAGGTCATGCGCCTGCGAGCGCCGATACTGAAGTGGGCACCCGTCGATTTGATTTCGCGGTCCGGGCTCGAGCCGTCCGAAATGACGTAGTCGCGTACGATGTAACTGCCGCCGGCCGCGACGAAACGCTGCGTGGTCGGCGATTCGTCGTACGCTTCGTCCGCCAGTGCCGCCGAACCGCGATACCGCGAAGGGCTTGGCGAGAAGCGAACGAAACCGCTCAGACGCGCAAAGTCTTCCCCGAAGACGTCCCTGCCGACATCCGCCTGTCCGCCGACGGTCAGTCCGGCCAAAGGCAATGAATATCGCAAGCTGAGCGCGTGCGCGCGACCATAGTCGTAGGCGGTGTACGGCTGCTTGGCCGTCGTTCGATATCGAAGCTCCAGCTCGCCGCCCCAACTCGGCTCCCATGCGAGTTGCACCATGTGGCTTTCGCCGGCGACGTTGTCGTCCGCAAGGCGCTGATCGGCACCCCAGTGCCCGAGCACGCGCCGCTTGTTCGTCATGCCGTCCGCGTACACGCTGTGCACGTACCAGTTCGTTTGCCATTCCGAGAACTCGTACGTGAACTCGAAATGCCGCCACAGCCGCGGGAAATGGATGCCCACGGCCCAGGCATTGCTGCCGAGCCGGAAGTTGTCGGCATGGAACGTGTCTTCGCCGACATATTCCGCGTACACGGAAAAGGGCGTCTTACCCGGAAAGATGAAGGCGCTCGTGAACCCGGCTTGCTGGTTGCCGGCTTGCTCGTCGAATGCGAGATCCGGATTGGTGTTGTCGTAGCCGGCCGCATCGAAGAATGCGTGCCACAGACTGCTCCAGGAATCGTCGCGCTCGCCGCCGCCGTATTGCATCAGCCGGTTGGCAGACAGCGCCAAGCCCGGCAGCGGCTCGATACCGACGTGCAAACCGAACAGCTTCGGTCGGCCCGCCGTCGTACGATCTTGGTACGCGATCCGGGCGGAGTGCGACATCTCCGCGAAGAACAACTCGTAACTGAACGCCAGCGGCGTGAGCGGTCGATAGTTCGAGAGCGTCACCGAGGGCATCGTCGGCGCATTCGTGCTGATGAGCAGACTGCTGTCCGTGAAAGGCGAGAACCAATGCGGGCGGAATCCGATGTCCAGCTGCGCAAAATCGAAGCCGAGGCTCAGATAAGAGCCGGTGAACTCGGCGTCGCCGTCGTAGCCGTTACCGCCGACGTTGAGAATGGCGTAGTCGTGAATCTGCCAGTGACCGAAGACGAACGCGCTCCACGAGCTGTCGTACGACATCCCGTAAGCATTCGGCGCCGGAACGCTCGTGTCGCTATCCGCAAGCGCGGACTCGACACCCGCAGTCGTGACGGCCAAGTCGTCCATGTACCTGAGCAGAAAGCTCTTGACCTGCTCGCACAGCTGTTTGTCGCGCGCGCATGCCTTCGGCAATGCATCGAGCACGGTCGCCGCAGCGATCGGCCGCCGCACGATGGGACGATCGGCCAGGATCAAGACGCGCTCGATCTGCCGCTCGATTTCCGGAGACAGCTTCAGCGGTAGGTAAGGCGATACGCCGCGAGCCTGTGCCGTAGCCGATCCAACCAGACATGCAATGGCTGCGAGGCTTGCGCCGATTCCAGATATTCCTTGGATGCGCATTGCTCTTCAGCTCGCCTGGGTTTCAACAGCTGCGAAACGATCCCTCGAGCGCCAGGAATGGAGCAAAGCGTCCTTAGCCGAGCCTGCGTTCTGTCCTATACTGCAAACTCGCTTCCGCCACCATCCAAGCTTCATCGCCGCCGATCTCATGCCGAAATTCGTGCTCATCGAGCATTCGCTGAAGAATTTGGGTGGCCATTATTACACGTATGCGTTGGGAGTTTTGCAGGTTGCGGAGGCCGCAGGATTCCAACCGGTGCTCGCCGCGCACCGCAGTTTTCGCGACCGCCACGCACTGCCCGATCACTGGGAAGTTCACGCGATCTTTCCCGATCACAGTCGCTGGACGATATCGCCGGACTCTAAGACGCATGGACTCGCATTCGCTCGGCACTGGCTGGCGAGCTTCAAGCGACAGAAACTCGCGCGACGTTTTGCCGCCGCTGCAGCGGATCTCTTTCGACGTATCCAATTGGAGACAGGCGACCACGTATTCGTAACGACGGCATCCGATGCCGATCTTCTCGGCTTGGCGCTGTTTCTCGAGCGTTGCGACACCGCTCGACGCGTCACTTGGCACGTGCAGTTTCACCACCCGCTATTCCACGGCCGCGAGCCGGATTTTGCGCGCCAATCGCCAATCGCTCGGCAGGCGCGCACCGCATTCGCCGAGGCGCTCGTGCGCGCGCCGAATCACGACATCCGTCTGTATTGCACGACACCGCAGCTCGTGCGCCAGTACGAACACCTTGGAACGGGCTCGTTCACCTGTCTGCCCTATCCCATTCATCCGCTATTCAGGGGTGCGAAGGCACATGGTCCGGCGCAACCGATCCGAGTCGCCTGTCTGGGCCACACGCGAATGGAGAAAGGCTACGACCAACTGCCGCACGTGATCCGTGCGTTGTGGCCGAAGTACTTGAGCACCGGCCGCGCCGAGCTGTTGCTGCAAACTCGCCGCAGCAAGCCGCGCAAGAAGCTCACGCAGCTCGTGCGCGAGCTGGGCGGCAAGTCGGACAACGCCGGGCTTGCCTACGCGCCCTTCCCTCTCGATCTGCCGCAGTATGCGCAGCTCGTCGGCAGCGCGGACATCGCTCTGCTGCTCTACGACTCGACGCGTTACTATTCGCGATGCAGCGGCGTGCTGTTGGAATCTTTGATTGCCGGCGTGCCCGTCATCGTCCCGGCAGGCGGTTGGCTGGCGCAGCAGATCGACGAACCGAATCAGCACTATCTCGAATCCCTCGTCGACGAGCAAACGCAACCGTCCATCGTCTTCGAAAGCTTGCGATTTTCGCGCACAGCGGCGGTTACGAGCATCGACATACCATCCGACGCCAGGCAGATCCTGGTAGAGTTTCTCTGGCGCTCGCCGCAGACGCCCGGCACTTATGCGCGCATCGCGCTGCGCCAGCACGCCGACGGCGGCGACTCGCTCGAATTTGCGTCGATCGTGTCCGCACGCCCTGCCGGCCGTACTCGCGCGTTATTCGATTTGTCTCCGAGGCGTCGGACACTGGAGCTTCGCTGGGAAAACGCGTACGCCGACGATCCGATCGAAATCGACGGCGTGCGGATCGTTGCGTTGCGCGACCGCCATCCGCTGGGCAGCGTCGGGTTGACCGCCGCGCAGCCGCAGCAATCCGCCCGGTTGGTCGAGGAAATTCTCGAAAACCTGGAGCACTATCAGCGCGCATCGCGGGCCATGTGCATGCGATATGCAGATCGCTACAACGCGGAAGCGGTCGTTGCAATTTGCACCGGTAGAGCGCCCACACTCTCGCAAACGAGCGAGACGCAAACGAACATTTGAGGATCGATGATGACTGCCGACGGCAAGCTCGAATTTCCCTTGGTGGATTCCAGCTACGACAACGAAGAAATCATCAGCTGCATTGCCACGCTCCTCAGCGGGCAGCTGACGATGGGCGCACAAGTGCGCGAGTTCGAACGCCAATTCGCGCAGTTCTGCGGTGCGCCGTACGCGGTCATGGTCAACTCCGGTTCCTCTGCCAACCTGCTCGCCGTCAGCGCATTGGTGAATCCTCTGCGAGCGGGGCACCTCCGTCCGGGCGACAAAGTCGCGGTTCCTGCCGTGTGCTGGTCGACTTCGCTCTGGCCGATCATCCAGCTGGGCCTCACGCCCGTGCTCGTCGATGTCGATCCGGAGACATTGAACTTGTCGATCCCCTCGTTGAAGCAGGCGCTCGCACGGCACGAGCTGCGCGCGATCATGATGGTGCACGTCCTCGGCAACTCGACCTGCATGCGCGAGCTGCTAGAGATCGTGCACGAGAAGAAGCTGGTGTTGATCGAAGACACGTGCGAGTCGCTCGGCTCGACCTTCGACGGACGGGCGCTCGGAACGTTGGGCGACTTCGGCACGTTCAGTTTCTACTTCTCGCACCACATGACGACGATCGAAGGCGGCATGGTGCTGGCGCAAAGCGAAGAAGACTACGACCTGCTCAAGTGTCTCCGCGCGCACGGCTGGAGCCGCGAACAAAGCAAGCGCGCCGAGATCGAACGCGAGCATAGACACATCGATCCACGCTTTCTGTTCATCAACGTGGGCTACAACGTCCGGCCGATGGAAATTCAGGCGGCGTTCGGCTTGCAACAACTCAAGCGCCTGAACGAAATGAACGCGCATCGCCGGGCCAACGTCAGCCGGATTCGAGCGGCATTCAAGGCGCACCCCGAGTGGCGCGAGCAATTGCTGTTTCCGAACGCCGCGCCGGGCCTCGATGCGTGCTGGTTCGGACTCCCGTTCCTCGTGAATCCGACCATTGCCGTCGACTACGCCGGCTTCGCTCGCGCCTTGCGCGAGCGCGGCATCGACACGCGTCCCATCGTGTCCGGCAACATGGCGCTACAGCCTGCAATTCGCCACTTCAATGTCGATCTCAGCCTCGGTCCGTTCACGGGCGCACAACGCATCCACGACACGGGGCTGTTCATCGGCTGTCACGCCAAACCGCTGCCCGAGACGACGATAAAGCGGCTCGTCGCGATCGTGCTCGAATGTCTGCGGGATCACTCCTCATGACGGAGAGCTTCTCCGACTACTCCTGCTTTGGGGACGGCGCCGTCGGCATGACCGGACACCGCGGCGTCTTGGGGCGACTTCTCTACGATCGGCTGCGGCTTCACGGCGTGTCGGTCGTTTGTTACGAAGGCGACGTGAACGATTCGGCCGCGCTGCGCGAGTGGTTTCGACTGCATCGCCTACATTTTTTCTTCCATTTCGCCGCCATCGTACCCACCGCGCGCGTCGACGCCGATCCCGTCAGGGCCTACGAAACGAACGTGATCGGCGCGTTCAATGTGTGCCGAGAAATTCTCCGCAGTCAGCCGCAATGCTGGCTGTTTCATGCCTCGTCCAGTCACGTTTATCGTCCGACGTGCGATGCCTCGCCGCTCGCCGAAGATGCCGCGCTCGAACCGCAGACGTTCTACGGCGTGACGAAGCTCGCCGCAGAACGCGTGATAGAACCGTTGCTGCAGCGGATGTCGGCCCCGTATTGCATCGGACGAATTTTCAGCTTCTCGCACGCAACACAGCAGGAACCTTATCTCGTGCCGAGCCTGCGTAGGCGCATCGCCGAGATGCGCGACGGCGAGACATTGACGGTGACGAATCCGTCGTCCGTGAGGGACATTCAAGACGCCGAATCGGTCGTTGATTGCATCCTGCGCTTGGCGAGCAAACGGGCGGTCGGCGTCGTGAACATCGGCACCGGCGTCGGAACGAGCGTGAAAGAAATCGCCGCGCGAATCGCGAGCGAGCTCGGCAGGAACATCCGCATCGACGGCATCGACCGCGATCGGCCGGGCTCGTTGATCGCCGATACGAGCAAGCTGCAACGCCTGCTGTCCAACTGAACTCCAGCCGTGCCACAAAGACCTTCCGTTTCCATCGTCATTCCGACGTTCAATCGTTCCGCGCTCGTATCGCGAGCCATCGAGGCTGCGCTTGCGCAAAGCGTGCCCGTCGAGGTCGTGGTGTGCGACCATGGGAGCACCGACGACACTCCGCAAGTCGTCGGTCGATACGGCGATCGGGTTCGATACGTGCGCAGGGAAACCGACCGCGGTCCGATTGCGTGCTGGCGCGACGGCATCGAGAATGCGTCCGGCGAGCTCGTCAACATCACTTACGACGACGACTGGCTGGCGCCGACGTTCATCGAGGAAACGCTCCCGCTGCTCACGAACGACGTCGCATTCGTCTACACGCGGGCTCGCGTATTCTCGGCCGACAACGCATCGAGCCGCTTCATCCTCGAGCATCCCGCGGGCACCCGCCCGATTCGCGACGTCGTGCAGTATCTGCTCCGCACGAAGCTCACGATCAGCCCGGGCTGTGCGCTGTTCCGGCGTCGCGACGTGCTGAAAAATCTGCTGACGGAAGTGCCGGGCGCAAGCGGCATCTACGGCAAGAACTCGGGAGTCGGCGAAGATCTGTTGCTCTTCCTACTGACTGCGCTGCACTACCCCAAGTACGCCCACGTCCCCAAGCCTCTGGCGAATTTCCTTGCCCACGAATCGAGCATCACGGTCAATGCGGAAATGACAGGAAAGGCTCAGGCGCTGGCGGATGCGTACGCCGTCGCGAAACAGTACTACCTGCAACAACCGGGAAGTTTTGCCGCCGAGCGCGGCGTCAAGCGCTGGCTTTCCAAGCGCAGATGGAACAAAGAAGGCCGCAAATCACCGACGATCTCGGCTCAAGACGGCTGATGCTCGAGATACCACCGATACGTTTGCGCGATGCCGTCGCGCAGAGAGATTTTCGGCGACCAGCCGAGCGCGCGTAAGCGGCTCACGTCCAATAGCTTGCGCGGCGTACCGTCGGGTTTGGACGTGTCGTACTTCACCTCGCCTTCGAATCCCACGATCTCGGCAATGAGCCGCGCAAGATCGGCGATCGTAATATCTTCGCCCCAGCCGATATTGACCGGCATCGGATCGTCGTAGATTTCCATCAGCCTGACGCACGCATCGGCGAGATCGTCGACATGGAGAAACTCGCGGCGCGGCGTACCGGTACCCCAAACTTCGACGACCGGCGCACCGGTCACCTTCGCCGTGTGTATCTTGCGAATCAACGCCGGCAGCACGTGCGAGTTCTGCAAATCGAAGTTGTCCCCGGGCCCGTATAAGTTCGTGGGCATGACCGAGATGGCGTTGAACCCGTACTGCGCCCGATACGCCTGACACATCTTGAGTCCGGCGATCTTGGCGATCGCATACCACTCGTTGGTCGGCTCCAAGGGCCCCGTGAGCAGACTTTCTTCGACGATCGGCTGCGGAGCGTGTTTGGGATAGATGCAGCTCGAGCCGAGGAACAACAGCTTGCGAACCTGCGAGCGATAGGCTGCGTCGATGACGTTCGTTTGGATCAACAGATTGTCGCGGATGTAATCGGCGGGATACGTGCTGTTCGCATAGATGCCGCCGACCTTGGCTGCCGCCAAGAAAACGTACTCGGGTCGCTGCTCGGCGAAGAACCGATTGACCTGCACTTGATCGCGAAGATCGAGCTCGGACCGCGTCCGCACGATGAGATTCGTACAGCCCTGCGCTTGCAGGCGGCGCACGATGGCGCTGCCAACCAAACCACGGTGACCGGCAACGAAGATCTTCGAATCGCTATTCATGGTTGCGGTAGGTCTTGTAGCCTTCGCGAGCGATCAGCGCGTCGCGGCGCGCCGCCTCCAGATCGGCGGCCACCATCTCGTCGATGAGCTGCGCAAACGATACTTGCGGCTGCCACCCGAGCTTGGTTCTCGCCTTGGTTGCGTCGCCGAGCAACGTATCCACTTCGGTGGGCCGGAAATACCGTGGGTCGACACGGACGACGACCCGTCCCGTATTCGCATCCACCCCGACCTCATCCACCCCGCTGCCGCGCCACTCGATGCGCATGTCCAAGCGCGCGGCCACTTGTTCCACGAACTCGCGAACCGAATGCTGCTCGCCGGTGGCGATGACGAAATCGTCCGGCTCGGCTTGCTGCAGCATCAGCCATTGCGCACGCACGTAGTCGCGCGCATGACCCCAGTCTCGCAATGCATCGAGATTGCCGAGGTAGACGCAGTCCTGTATGCCCTCTTTGATGCGAGCGAAGCCTCGCGTGATCTTCCGGGTGACGAAGGTCTCGCCGCGAATCGGCGATTCGTGATTGAAAAGAATGCCGCTGCAGGCGAACAGACCGTACGCCTCGCGGTAGTTCACCGTGATCCAATGCGCATACACCTTCGCGGCGCCGTACGGGGAACGCGGATAGAAAGGCGTCGTCTCCCGCTGCGGGATCTCCTGCACCTTACCGAACATCTCCGACGTCGAGGCCTGATAGAAGCGGGTCTTGTCGCGGAGATTGAGGATCCGGATGGCTTCCAAGATGCGCAGCGTACCCAACGCGTCGGCGTTCGCCGTGTATTCGGGCGTCTCGAACGACACGGCGACATGACTCTGCGCAGCGAGGTTGTAGATCTCATCCGGCTGCACTTGCTGGACGATGCGGATGAGGTTGGTGGAGTCCGTCAGATCGCCATAGTGCAACTGCAACCGAAGATCGGGCTCGTGGGGATCTTGGTAAAGATGATCGATGCGTTCGGTATTGAAACTGGAGGAACGGCGCTTGATGCCATGGACCTCGTATCCCTTCTCCAGGAGAAACTCGGCCAGATACGCGCCGTCCTGTCCAGTGATGCCCGTAATCAATGCGACCTTTGGCAAGTCCGGTTCCTCTGCAAGCAAGAGGCCCAGAGTTTATCAGGCCGGTCGCGCCAGCCCGATAAATTCGCCGCAAAGCCCGACAAAGCGACGGGCGCACGCAGGCGGCCGCCCTCGATCCCGCAGAGCCGGACCGATCCGACGTCACCGATGCGCGTTCAATCGGCAACGGTCGAGTTGCCGTTCCGCCGGTCGGTCGAGTAGCGATTCACTGTCTTGCGCTCGCTCGGAGAAATGCGTCCGAGCCGCTCCAGCCGCGCTTCGATGCCCGCGAGCGTCCTGCCGAACTCGCGCGCAAGCTCGCGAGGCGAACGGCCCTGCTCGAACTCGGCTACGAGCCGTTCGTCCTCTTCGGCCGTCCAAGGCTTGCCGACGTTCGGCAGTCTGCCTGTCCGCGGCGGCGCCGACGGGCGCGCCTCGGCTTCGACAGCGGCAGGCGCGACTGCAGCCACTTCGAGCGCCTGCGCCGCGATGAAGAGCGCCCGAATCACATCGGGCGCTTGATAAGGACTATCGGGCGGAAAGGCCTCACCCGTGACCGGGTGAACTCCGTTGGCAAGCGACGAGACGATGGCCAGCGCTTTCGATCGATCCATGACCGTGCTCCTTTGGCAAAACGTTGCATGACGGCACCGTTCGACATTCAACCGCACGGGCGCGCACACGGGTCGACGACAAACTGCGCATATCCACAGTTTTTCGACACCGCCACAGCCTGGCTTCGTCGACACGCGGCGCACGCGCGAGGTCAGGCATAATTCCGGCATGCGTGCCTTCTTCCTGTTCGTTGCGCTTCTCGCCGGCGCCCTCGTCGTGGCCGCCGCGCTCACCTATCCCGTCTGGTCGCTCGTCGCGCTGATCTCGATCGAGCCGGTGCATCGAGTCATGAACCGGCTTGCGATGCTGATCGCGCTCATCGGCCTTGTTTTCCTGACGCGTAGGCTCGGGCTATCTAATCGCGATTCGCTTGGTTACGGCTTGCCGAGGACGCAATTCGCGCGACAACTTTTCGTCGGATGGATCGCCGGATTTCTGTTGATGGCGCCGCTCGTTGCGCTCCTGCTTGGCTTGGACATCCGCGAGCCGCGCGCCGCACTCGACGGGAACTGGCCCGCCATCGTGTTCGGCGCGATTCTCTCCGGCTTCACTGTCGCGCTCATCGAGGAAACCTTCTTTCGCGGCGTGCTCTTCACCGCCGTCCAGCGCACTTCGAGCCTCGCTGCCGCCGTGATCGCGCCGAGCCTGCTCTACGCCGCACTGCATTTTCTCGGCGGCCGCCTGCGCGTGCCTGCCGAGGAGGTCGGCTGGGAGCATGGATTTCTCGTGCTTGCGCGTCTGTTCGAGCGTTACGCCGAGCCGCTCGCGTTCATCGATTCCTTCCTCGCATTGTTCGCGCTCGGCGTATTGCTCTCGCTCGTGCGCTTGCGCACCGGTGCAATTGCCGGCTGCATCGGCCTGCACGCAGCCGGAGTCTCCACCATTGCAGTGTTACGAAGCGCCACGGAAGTCGATGCTGCTGCCGAGCACGCCAGATGGGTCGGCACCTACGACGGTGTCATCGGCTGGGCAGCGCTCGTATGGTTCGTGACGCTCGTAGCCGTCTACTTCCGGCTTTCGCAGAGACGTTCGTCGCCCTAGCACGCGCTCACGAGCGCGCACCGTACGTTCGCAGCAGCTCATCGAGATAGCGCAGCCGCTCGACGCCGCCATCGAGCTCCAAGCACGTCTGACGCTCGGACAGCTCGAGCGGCAACAGCTCCGCAAGCCGCGCGCTCACCCAGCACGCATCGTCGAACTGCGCGGGCGCGTCGTCGTACAGAAGGCGTGCTTGCGGATAGATTTCGCGCAGAATCTCCACGAGCGAATTGAGCTCTTCGGGGACGGGCACGCGCGGCTCCTCGTCGAAAAGCTCGACGTCGGCAACGTTCAGGCCGTCGTTTTGCGTCGTCACCTTATGAATGCGGAAAAGCCGCTCGCCGCGCGCGCGAATGCCGAGCAAGCCGTCGGGCAGCTGATCGAAATCGACGATACGCGCCGTCGTTCCGATCGCGACAGTCGTCGCACGCCCGACTTCGGAACCCGAGGTAATCAATGCGACGCCGAAGGGCTCGTCTTCGCGCAGACAACGCCTGACCATGTCGACGTAGCGCGCTTCGAAGATTCGCAAGTGCAACGGTCCGCCCGGAAAGAGCACCGCATGCAATGGAAAGAGCGGAAAGGTCGCCACGACGCGCTCGCGGACGCACGCATGCACAAGGCTGCGTGCGCTATTTCTGTTGCAGCCTCGCCAGCAGCTTCTCGTGAATGCCGCCGAAGCTGCCGTTCGACATGATGAGCACGTGATCGCCGGGCGCGACGAAATCCGCCAGATCTCGCGCGAGCGCATCGACATCCTGCGCGACGCGCGCCTTGTGCCCGAGCGGCGCGACTGCCGCCGGAACATCCCAGCGCACGGTCGGGCCCTGATACACGAATACCTCGTCGGCTCCCGCCAACGCACCGGCTAGCGCATCGCGGTGCGTTCCGAGCTTCATCGTGTTCGAACGCGGCTCGAACACCGCGATGAGACGCGCGCCGCCGATGCGCCGCCTGAGTCCGTCGATCGTCGTTGCGATCGCCGTCGGATGATGCGCGAAGTCGTCGTACACCGTCACGCCGGCAGCGACGCCGCGCACTTCGAGCCGGCGGCGTACGCCTTTGAACGTGCGCAGCGCCGCCACCGCCTGCTCGATCGACACGCCCGCATGTCGCGCTGCGAGCAGCGCCGCCAGCGCGTTCTGCGCATTGTGCTTGCCGACGAGCGACCACTCGACATCGCACACGTGCCGCCCTCCCTGCACGATAGCAAAGCGCGAGAAATCGCTATCGGGGCTCGCGCGCACCGTCCAAGTCGCACCGTCGGCGGTGTCGGCCGCGAAACGCTCGACGGGCGTCCAGCAGCCCATCTCGATGACTTTCATCACATTGGGATCGGCACCATTCGCCACCACCAGCCCGTTACGCGGCACCATGCGCAGAAGCTGATGGAACTGCCATTGGATGGCCGCGACGTCCGGATAGATATCCGCGTGATCGTGCTCAAGGTTGTTGAGCACGACGGTGCGCGGCCGGTAGTGCACGAACTTGGCGCGCTTGTCGAAGAATGCGGTGTCGTACTCGTCGGCTTCGACGACGAAGCATGCACCGGTGCCCAAACGCGCCGTCGACTGGAAATTGCTTGGCACGCCGCCGATCAAAAAGCCGGGATCGTAGCCGGCGTGCTCCAGGATCCAGGCGAGGATGCTCGTGGTGGTCGTCTTGCCATGCGTGCCCGCGACAGCGAGCACCCAACGCCCGGCCAATACGTGACGCGCGAGCCACTCAGGGCCCGAGGTGTAAGGAATACCGCTCTCGAGCAGCGCTTCGACGAGCGCATTGCCGCGACTCATGACGTTCCCGACCACGACGACATCGGGCTTGAGCGCAAGCTGCCCGGGGTCGTAGCCCTCGATCAGATCGATACCGAGCGCCGCCAATTGCTCCGACATCGGCGGGTAGACGTTCTGATCCGAACCCGTGACGCGATGGCCTGCCGCACGCGCGAGCGCCGCAATGCCGCCCATGAAGGTGCCGCAGATTCCGAGAATGTGAACGTGCATGAAGCTCCCGACGGATCGTGTGAGACGAGACGGACGCCGAAGGACTGCTCGCTGATGCGCGACCGCGACGCTGCATCGCGCACCTGCCGCGGACACCTATAATGCACGCCCCATGCGTGCTCCCTTCATCGAAATTGTACACCCCGCGGATGCCAGCGCCCGTGCGGATCACGGGTCCAATCCCGTTCTTGCCCCGCGGAGCATGCCCGCATGAGCACACAACCGATCGTGCTCGTCGACACGCAGGCAGCGCTGGAGCAGGCGCTGCAGACGCTCGCACCCAGCGAGTTCATCGCGCTCGACACCGAGTTCATGCGCGAGAGCACGTACTACCCCAAGCTCTGTCTCGTGCAGCTCGCCTCGCTCGAGCATTGCGTGCTCGTCGATCCGCTCGCGCTCGCCGACCTCGAGCCGCTATGGGCGTTCCTGACGGATCGCTCCCGACTGAAGGTGCTGCACGCGGCACGGCAAGATCTCGAAGTGCTGGCGGCGCGCGCTCCGCACGCGGTACCGCTCGCCCCGCTCTTCGATACGCAGATCGCGGCGGCACTGCTCGGCGAATCGGCGCAGATCGGCTACGGGGCACTGGTCTCGGCGCGTCTCGGCACGGCGCTCGCCAAAGGCCATACGCGGACCGACTGGACGCGTCGCCCGCTGTCCGCCGAGCAACTCGACTACGCTGCCGACGACGTGCGGTATCTCGCCGCGCTCTATCTCGATCTGCGCGCCGAGCTGGAGCGTGCGGGCAAGCTCGCCTGGCTCGAACAGGAAGCGGATGAGCTCGCGCGCATCGAAACGTTTCGCATCGAGCCCGAGCAAGCGTGGAAGCGACTCAAAGGACTCGATCGGCTGCGCCCCGAGCAACGCGCCACCGCAAAGCTCCTCGCCGCCTGGCGCGAAGAGCTGGCGATCAAATACGACAAACCGCGCGGCTGGATTCTGTCGGACGAAGCCTTGCGCGAGATCAGCGAACGGATGCCGAAGAACGTTCAGGCGCTGTCTCGCCTGCGCTCATTGCCGGAAGGATTGATTCGCAAGCGCGGTGAGGAGCTCGTCGAGATCGTCGCGCGCGGCGAACAGACCAAGGCAACCGAGCCGCAAGCCGCGCGTCCGTTCCGGCCGGAGCCCACGCAGCTGGCGTTGGTCGCGAAGCTGATGGACTTCGTGCGCAGCCACGCCAATTCGCTGAAAGTGAGTCCCGAGCTGCTTGCGACCCGGCGCGATGTCGAGCAGCTCGTGTTTTCCGGTAGGACCGAAAGGCTGATGCAAGGCTGGCGGCGCGATGCCGTCGGCGAGCGCCTGCTTGCGCTCGCGCGCGCCGAGGGCGTCGCGACCGAAAGCGCCGACTGAGCGATTACTTCTTCTTGGCGGGCGCGCGCCGTGCCGCGACCTTGCGCTTGGCCGCCTTCTTCTGAGCGCGACGAGCGACCTTCTTGGCGGCGCGCTTGGCCGTCTTGCGGGCCGCTTGCTTGCGGGCCGGCCGCTTCACCGTACGCCGCACAGCCTTCTTCGCGGACTTCGCCGCACGCTTCTTGCTCGCGGCCTTCTTGACGCTCTTCTTCTTGGCGGCAACGCTCTTCTTGGCCGAAGCCGCGCCGCTCTTCTTTGCCGTCTTCTTCGCGCTCTTTGCCGCCGGCTTCTTGGCGGGCTTGCTCTTGCGCGCCGGCGCGGACTTCTGCTTCGCCGACTTGGTCTTGCCGGCCTTGCGCGGCGCAGCGGTTTCGACCGAGACCTGATCGGCCGGCACTGGCTTGGCAAGGGCGGCAGCCTCCATGCGCTCGAACACTTCTTCGAGCTCGCCTTCGCCGGCGACGATGCGCAGCAGACCGAGGTCGGAATAGTGCTCGATGAGCGGACGTGTCTGCTGTTCGTAGACTTCGAGGCGTTTTGCGATGACCCCTTCGTTGTCATCGGCGCGCTGCTGCAGCTCCGTGCCGTCCTTCGCGCAGGTCGTCACGCCGGCGGGCAGCGAGTGAATGTTGTACACGCTGCCGCACTTCGGACACACGCGGCGGCCCGCCAAGCGCTTCACGAGCGCGTCGCGGCTCACTTCGAGCAGCAGCACCGCATCGAGCGGCTGGCCGATGTCGGCCAAGAGCGCCTCGAGCGCCTTGGCTTGATCGATATTGCGCGGGAACCCGTCAAGGATGAATCCGTTGGCGGTATCCGGCTGACCCAGCCGGTCGCGGATCAGGCCGAGCACGATCTCGTCGGAGACGAGCTGCCCGGCGTCCATGGCGGCCTTCGCCTTCAAACCAAGCTCTGTGCCGCGCGCAACAGCATCCCGCAGCAAATCGCCGGACGAGATTTGCGGCACCCCGTACTTCGCTTGCAGCTTCTGGGACTGAGTGCCCTTACCCGAGCCGGGCGCCCCCAGCAACACAATACGCATCGTCGATAGTCCTCTTGAGTAAGACCCGGTGAGTCCAACCGGGGCAAGCCAGAGTCCGAACCGGTTTCCAGCAAGACCGCTTCGTTCGATTGAGCGCTCCGGCGCACCGTCCGAAGCATCGTTTTGGGTCCGCTACCCTACAGAAAAGATGGGCGACTGGGTACTGGGTCGCCCCCAAAAGCCGCTTCGTCCGCGCTGCTCACGGGCGCCGCTGCGGCGGGAAAACGCACGCCCGATCTCCTCGCCAGCGCGGCGCGCTCTCGCTATGCTTCCGCGCCATTCTGCAAGAAAACTCAACAAGAGGACCCAGCTCTATGCCGAAAGCCCCAGTGCGAAACGCTTTCTACGCCCAGTCGGGCGGTGTCACCGCGGTCATCAATGCCTCTGCGTGCGGCGTCATCGAGACCTGCCGCAAGCACAAGAACAAGATCGGCAAGGTGTATGCGGGACGGCACGGAATCGTCGGTGCGCTCCACGAGGATCTCATCGACACCACCAAGGAATCCGCGGCCGCCATTCGGGCACTGCGCTACACGCCCTCGGGCGCGTTCGGCTCGGCGCGCTACAAGCTGAAGAAGTTCGAAGAGAACCAGAAGGAGTACGAGCGCCTCATCGAAGTCTTCAAGGCGCACAACATCGGCTACTTCTTCTACAACGGCGGCGGCGACTCCGCCGACACGTGCCTGAAGGTCTCGATGCTCGCCGAGAAGATGGGCTATCCCATCAAGGCGATCCACGTGCCGAAGACCGTCGACAACGACCTGCCGCTCACGGACTGCTGCCCCGGCTTCGGCTCGGTCGCCAAGTACGTTGCGGTGTCCATCCGCGAAGCGGGCTTCGACGTCGCCTCGATGGCGAAGACCTCCACGAAGGTGTTCATCCTGGAAGTGATGGGCCGCCATGCCGGCTGGATCGCAGCGGCAAGCGGCTTGGCCGCCACGAAGGCCGGCGAGAGCCCGCACATCATCCTCTTCCCCGAGATCACCTTCGACGAAGAGAAGTTCTGCGCTCGCGTCAAAGAGTGCGTCGAGAAGTACGGCTACTGCACGATCGTCGTGTCCGAAGGTGTCAAGAATGCCGACGGTAAGTTCCTCGCCGATGCGGGTCTGCGCGATGCGTTCGGCCATGCGCAGCTCGGCGGCGTGGCGCCGGTGATCGCGCAGATCGTCAAGACGCGCCTCAACTACAAGTACCACTGGGCAGTTGCCGATTACCTGCAGCGTGCCGCCCGCCACATCGCCTCGAAGGTCGACGTGGAGCAGGCCTATGCGCTCGGCAAGGCGGCGGTGGAGCTCGCCCTGAAGGGCCACAATTCGGTGATGCCCACAATCGTTCGTGTCAAAAACAATCCGTACAAGTGGAAGATCGGCGTCGCCAAGCTCGAGGATGTTGCGAACAAGGAAAAGATGTTGCCGCGCGACTACATCACCGAGGACGGCTTCCACATCACGAACAAGGCGCGCAAGTACTTGAGCCCGCTCATTCGCGGCGAGGACTATCCGCCTTACAAGGACGGTCTGCCGCAGTACGTCACGCTCAAGAACGCGCCGGTGAAGAAGAAGTTGAAGGAACCCTTTGTGCTATAGTCCGGCCGTTTTTTCGGTGGATTTGTCTATCGGACAGGGCGCGCGCAAGCGCGCCCTGTTCCATCCGCCGCCTCGAAATTGCATACAACCGACCGGCTCCAAGAGGATCAGTTGATGTCTAGTGATGTCGCTCTCTGGCTTGCCATTGCCGCGGGTGTGCTCGCGGTACTGTATGGCGTGTATTCCGTAGGCTGGATCAACAGACAGTCGGCCGGCAACGAGCGCATGCAAGACATCGCCGCTGCCATTCAGGCGGGCGCCAAGGCCTACCTCAATCGTCAATATTCCACGATCGCCATCGTCGGCGCCGTGCTCTTCGTCGTGCTGGGCTTGGCGCTCGACTGGGCAACCGCCGGCGGATTCGCCGTCGGCGCCATCCTCTCCGGCGCGGCTGGGTTCATCGGCATGAACGTGTCGGTACGCGCCAATGTAAGAACTGCTCAAGCCGCGAGCGTGAGCCTCAACTCGGCGCTCACGGTCGCCTTCCGCGGCGGTGCGATCACCGGCATGTTGGTGGTCGGCCTCGGCCTGCTCGGCGTGGCAGGCTACTTCGCGGTGATCCGCAACTTCGTCAGCGACGATCATGCGCTGCACGCGCTGGTCGGTCTCGCCTTCGGCGGCTCGCTCATCTCGATCTTCGCGCGTCTGGGCGGCGGCATCTTCACGAAGGGCGCGGACGTGGGCGCCGACCTCGTCGGCAAGGTCGAAGCCGGCATCCCCGAGGACGACCCGCGCAATCCGGCCGTGATCGCCGATAACGTCGGCGACAACGTGGGCGACTGCGCCGGCATGGCCGCCGACCTGTTCGAAACCTATGCGGTCACCGTCGTCGCGACGATGGTGCTCGGCGGTCTCATGTTCACCTCCGCCGACGGCGTCATCGACATCAACTACGTGCTCTACCCGCTCGTGCTCGGCGCCGTCTCGATCGTCGCCTCGATCATCGGCACGTTCTTCGTGAAGGCCGCCGACGGCGGCAAGATTATGAGCGCGCTGTATCGCGGCACCGCCGTCTCCGGCGTGCTCGCGCTGATCGCGTTCTGGTGGGTCACCAAGCTGCTCATGGGCGAGCGCGCCGGCGCCTTGTTCGGTTGTGCCGCCATCGGTCTCGCGCTTACGGCCGCTCTGATCTGGATCACCGAGTACTACACCGCGACCGAGTTCAAGCCGGTGCGTCGCGTGGCCGAGGCCTCGCAGACGGGCCACGCCACCAACGTCATCGCGGGCTTGGCCGTTTCGATGCGCTCGACGGCTTGGCCGGTGCTCGCGGTGTGCGCGGCCATCTGGGGCTCGTATGAGCTCGCGGAGCTCTACGGCATCGCGGTCGCGGCGACGGCGATGCTGTCCATGACGGGCATGATCGTGGCGCTCGACGCCTACGGCCCGATCACCGACAACGGCGGCGGCATCGCGCAGATGTCCGGCCTGCCGCAAAACGTCCGCGACATCACCGACGCGCTCGATGCCGTCGGTAACACGACGAAGGCCGTGACCAAGGGTTATGCGATCGGCTCGGCGGGCTTGGCCGCGCTCGTGCTGTTCGCCGACTACACGCACAACCTCGAGTCGCACCTGCAGGAGACCGGTCGCGCCATGGCGCAGTTCTCGCTGTCCGATCCGGCCGTCATCATCGGCCTATTCATCGGCGGCTTGATTCCGTATCTCTTCGGCGCGATGGCGATGGAAGCCGTCGGCCGCGCGGCCGGCTCGGTCGTGATCGAAGTGCGCCGGCAGTTCCGCGAGATCAAGGGCATCATGGAAGGCACCGCCAAGCCCGATTACTCGCGCGCCGTCGACCTGCTCACGCGCGCCGCGATCAAGGAAATGGTGGTGCCCTCGCTGCTGCCGATCCTCGTCCCGGTGCTGGTAGCCTTCGGCCTGAATTACCTGATGGGCGATGGCGCCGGCGTGCGCGCGCTCGGCGGTCTGTTGATCGGCACGATCGTCACGGGCCTGTTCGTCGCGGTCTCGATGTGCACCGGCGGCGGCGCCTGGGACAACGCGAAGAAGTACGTCGAGGAAGGCAACTTCGGCGGCAAGGGCTCGGAGACGCACAAAGCCGCCGTCACCGGCGACACCGTCGGCGATCCGTACAAGGACACCGCCGGTCCGGCGATCAACCCGCTCATCAAGATCATCAATATCGTCGCGCTGCTGCTCGTGCCGCTCCTCTGAGCGAACGCGCATCGCGTCGACCGAAAGCACACGCCCCGGCAGGTCGGAACCTGCCGGGGCGTTTTCGTTTCCGAGTAGGCGCGCCTGGGGAGCCTTGGGACGTCGGCCGCAGCTCTTCGTTCGGCCGCATCCCGCAGGGGCCGCGCATCCCGCGGCTCGCCGCAGCGGCGAAGAGTGCTCCTCAGGCAGTCTGGGCCATCGCCCGCGTGATCGGCTGCGGACGACCCAGGTGATAACCCTGCGCGAAATCGACGCCCATCACCCGTGCGGCTTCGAACGAGCCGTCGTCTTCGACCTGTTCGGCGACCACGCGGAAGTTGAGCGTGCGGGCGAGCTTGATCATCGCCGCGACCATCGCTTGATTGACCGAATCGCCCGCGAGATTGCGGATGAACGAGCCGTCGATCTTCACGTAGTCGAGCGAGAGATTCTTCAGATTGCCGAACGATGACAGGCCGCGGCCGAAATCATCGAGCGCAAACTGACACCCCATGCTGTGCAGCACGCCGATGAAACGCTGCGCGTGCTCGATGTTCGTGATGACGGAATTCTCCGTCACTTCGAAGCACAGCTGCTCGGGCGCAACGCCGGTGCGATCGAGCAGATCGACGACGAACTCGAGGAACTGCGTATCGCCGAGCGTCTGGCCCGAGAGATTGATCGCGAGGCTTCGCTGGCTCGGCAGGCGGATGCTGCCGCGCCCCAACGCGGTGACCGCCGTCTGCACCACCCAGCGATCCACATCCGACATGAGCCGGTAGCGTTCGGCGGCACGCAGGAACTCGGCGGGCGAAATGCCGCCCGGGATCGTCTCGTCCTGAAGCCTGAGCAGCACCTCGAGCGCAGGTCCGCGCGCCCCGCCGCTAGTGGCGATGATCGGCTGCGCCAGCAGCTCGAAGCGATTCTCCTTGAGCGCCGTCTGCAGCCGCTGCAGCCATTGAATCTCGCCGCGATGACGCGCCACGGCCTCGTCGCGCGCGGAATACACATGCACGTGATTGCCGCGCTTCTTGGCGACGTAGCACGCCGAATCGGCAGCGCTCATGAGCTCCTCGGCGGAGCCGCTTTCGCGCGAGATCTCGATGAGCCCGACGCTCACGCCGATGTTGAAGATCTTGTCCTTCCAGACGAACCGATAGTCGTTGACCTTGCGCACGACATCGTCGGCGATCTGGCGCGCCTTCTCGAGCGGACAGCCGATGAGCAGCAGGCCGAACTCGTCGCCGCCGAGCCGTCCCACGGTATCGGAGTCGCGGACCGTCTCTTTGATGAGCGCCGCCACCTCGCGCAGCATGTTGTCGCCCGCGATGTGGCCGCAGCTGTCGTTCACGGCCTTGAAGCGATCGAGATCGAGATAGCAGAGCACGTGACGCGCCGAGCTCGTGTGAGCGACTTCGATGGCCTCATCGAGCCTGCGCTCGAACTCGCGTCGATTGACGAGACCCGTCAAGGCGTCGTGGCTCGCCTGATAAGACATCTGCCGCGTCAAGCCGCGCAGCTCGGTCACGTCGCGCACGAGCGTCACCGTGCCCATCAGATCGCCCCGCTGATTCTTGAGCGGCGTGACCGTGAGCTCGACCGAACGCTCCTGCCCATCCCCGCGCGAGATGAGCAATCCGCGCCGTCCGACGGTGACCTTGGTCTGCGTCGCCAGGCAATGACGGACCGGATCGCCGAGCGAACGCCGATCGCTCTCATCGACGAGCGTGATGATGTCGGTGAGCGTCTGGCCGACGGCTTCGATGGCCGGCACGCCGGTGAGCTGCTCGGCCGCTTGATTGACGTAGTCGATACGGCCGCGCACGTCGGTCGTGATGATGCCGTCGCCCAAGGAATCGAGCGTCTCCCAAGCCGTCGAGCGATGACGCGACGACGTTTGCGCCGCGCTCGCGGGCGGACCCATTTCGACGAGCGAAAGGAGCAGCGCCGGCCCACCCTGATAGTCGATCCGCACCGCGGACAGCTCGAGGCGCGCGCGCTGTTCGGTCTGCGGGTGCAATTCGAGCTCGAGCCGCTCAAGCGCCGGCGCACCGGCCAGACGCCGCGCCAGCTGATCGCGGACGAGCTCGGCGTAATCCGGGTGCACGAGCTCGGGCATGGAGCGGCCGACGAGCGCTTGAACCGGTGCACCGGCCAAGGCAGCGAATTGCGCGTTCGCGAAGACGATCGTGTCGCGATAGACCGCGACTGCCTCGTTGAGACCGCTCAGCAGCCCGGTGAGCGAGCGCTCGCGCTCGCTCAAGAGCAGATCCTTCATGGCCAGATGTTCGAGCAGCCGATTGGCGCTGTCCGCAAACGATTGGGCGACGCCTTCTGCACGGATGCGCTCGGCGTACTGACTCGACTGCACGATCTGTTCGAACTGCGCGACAGCTCGCTTGAGCGTGCTGTCGCGCCGGACGCGTACCGCGAGTGCGGCAACGAGTCCGAGAAGCACGAGGAACGTGACAATGAAAACGATGACCAAAGTCCCCTCGAGGGCGCTCACGTCAACCGCCGAATTCAACCTTCACCCCTTGAATCGTGCGCGCGTCAGGCGCTCGCACGCGTTTGCGCGGCTCGTGAGCACTGCCCGAATCGAAGGGCGCAATCAGCACGAGAGACGTCGCAAACTTATTGTCTGTGCGACAGGATATAGAACGCCGCGGTTTCTGCTGCACGGATTGACCATAATGGTGATCGGCGTGATGGTTGGGCGGCCAGCGTCGGCGCGCCGATCGCAACGCGCTTCCGCGCTTCGGGGAAACCCTGCAAACCGAAACGTTGTCGCGGCCGACGGTCGGCCCGGGTACGCGCTTGTCGGGCGTGCACAAAGCTCGTACCCTGTCGCCCCGCCGCGCCGGGCCGCTTCTGGCGAACCCAATTTGGCGAACCCAGGACGAGGCGGGCCAGTGCTCGCTCGCTCCGTGCGTCAGGCCGGATCGCTCCCGATTACTGTCAATGAAACCGACACCCGAGATGGCGGCATGAACAGCACGTCTACTCTCTATTCTCACGACCGGGCGCCGAGCGCGGTCGTCGAAGGAGCTTATGCCTGCATGATGAGCCCAGAATACGTCCGCGAGCAGATGATCGAGCAGCAGGTGCGCGCGGGAGACGTCTTCGACGAGCGCGTCCTCGATGCCATGCGCCGTGTGCCGCGGGAAATGTTTGCGCCGGCTGAATACAAGAGCGTCGCGTACGCCGATGCGCCCATCCCCATTCCGTGCAACCAGCGGATTCTGCCGCCGCTCGTGCATGGACGGATCCTGCAGGCGCTTGCGCCGAACCCGGAAGACGTTGCCCTGCTCGTCGGTGCGGGCACCGGCTGCCTCGCTGCCTACCTCGGCAAGCTGGTGAGCCGCGTGCGCGCCCTGGAAATCTTCCCCGAGCTGGTCGAGCTTGCGCGTGCGAATTTGCTCGCGGCCGCCGTCAATAACGTCGGCGTCGAGCAGGCCGACGGCATGCAGCTCGAAGAGCAGAACGCGTACGACGTCATCGCCGTAACCGGCTCCCTACCGCTCTACGACGAACGCTTCCAGCGCGCCCTCAGGATCGGCGGACGTCTCGTGGTCGTCGTCGGCCGCGCGCCGGTCATGGAAGCCTGGAAGGTGACGCGTCTCGGCGAGCGGGAGTGGGCTCGCGAGAGCTTGTTCGAAACGGTGATCGACCCGCTGATCAACGCTCCGCAACCGCCGAAGTTTGTCTTCTAGGCTGGACGCGGTAGGCTCTAGCCTGGACCAGACGCGACGGCGCGGCGCGCCTTCACGCTGGCGGATTCGCAATCACTGGTCGCCTTTCTTATGTCCGTCCCTGAGATCACCCCGCAAGAGTTCGTGGCGCGCCGCGAGCGCGGCGAGGATCTGACATTACTTGACGTTCGCGAAGCCTGGGAGCTGGACGTCGCAAGCGTGCCCGGTGTGGTCCACATTCCAATGGGCGAAATCGCCGAGCGCCTCGGCGAGCTCGATCGCAGCAAGGAAACGGTCGTGCTTTGCCGCTCGGGCCGGCGCAGCCTCGAAGTCGCAAATTTCCTGCAACAGAATGGCTTCCGCGCGGTCAATCTCGCTGGCGGCATCCTGGCGTGGTCGCGCGACGTCGATGCAACCATTCCGACCTATTAGCGCGTCCAAAGGGCCGAGCGCGCGTGACGCGGCGTGCTCGATTAGCGATCGACGCTAACGCGCACCGTGTCATGATTGCTGCTTTCCCGCTCCGCTCATCGGGTGGGGTGCAACAGCGAGCGGGACAACTGTGTTGAAGTGTCTCGTGTGGCAATAGCTGGCGCCCGCGCGGCGCATGGGTACAAGAAAATGAAGTTACGAGCACACATCGCGGCCGTATGTGGTCTGCTGGCGCTAGCCCAGGCGACGCCTGCAGCCGATCTTCTCGAAGTCTATCGGCGCGCCTTACAGAACGATCCGATCATCCGCGAGGCGGATGCAAACCGGCTGGCAAGCCGCGAGTCGAAGCCGCAGGCACTCGCCTCGCTGTTGCCGCAGATCGAAGCAAGCGGCAGCTACTCGAAGAGCGAAGAAGAGTTCTCGCGCACGCAGCTGCAGCGGCTCAACGAAAACGACCCGCAGCTCGTGCCCGTGACGATCACGACCGACAGCGATTCGGATGGGTACCAGTTCGCCATCCAGCTGCGTCAGACCCTGTTCCGCTGGGATCAGTGGGCGACGCTCAAGCGCGCCGACGCCCAAGTCGCCCAAGCCGAGGCCGACTATCAGGCAGCCCATCAGGATCTGATCCAACGCACCGCGGAGCGCTACTTCAATGTGCTCGCGGCGCAGGACACCGTGGATGCGGCACAAGCGGCGCTCGAAGCGTTCGCCCGCCAGCTCGAACAGGCCGAGAAGCGTTTCGAGGTCGGCTTGATCGCGATCACCGACGTCCAGGAATCGCGCGCCGCGCATGACCAGGCGGTTGCCAACCTCATTCAAGCCAAGCGCAATCTCGCGACCGCGCAGGAGCTCCTGCGCGAGCTCACCGGCGAGCCTTTCGACAAGCTGGCCGCGCCGGTCGACGACATCCCGCTCAAGACGCCGGATCCCGCAAACGAAGAGCAGTGGGTGAACACGGCGCTCGAGCAGAACCTGCGCATCGTCTCGGCGCGCCTTGCCACCGACATCGCGAAGCAGGACGTGCGCATCGCCCGTTCCGGCCACCTGCCTGCGATCGATCTCGTGGCGCGCCATGCGGATCAGGATTACGAGGGCACGCAGCTCAGCCGCAGCATCGCCGGCCCGGGCGTCGAAGTGCCCGCCGACCAGTCGATGCTCTCCGATTCGATCGGGATTCAGATCACGGTGCCGATCTACTCCGGCGGCGCGACGTCCTCGCGCGTACGTCAACGCGTGTACTTGCACCGCGCCGCCCGCGAGCGTCTCGAGCGCGTCGCGCGCGAAACGGAGCGCGCCACCCGCGATGCATACCTTGGCGTGCTGAGCGAAATCTCGCGGGTGCGTGCGCTGCGCCAAGCGCTCGAATCGAGCCGCACCGCATTGCAGGCGACCGAAGCGGGCTTCGAGGTGGGCACGCGCACGACGGTCGACGTGCTCGATGCACGCCGCCGTCTCTTCGACGCACAGACGAACTATGCACGCAGCCGTTACGACTACATTCTGAACGTGCTGCAGCTGCGGCTGGCGACCGGAACGCTCGGCGTCGGCGATCTCGAAGAAATCAACGCCCTGCTGAAGGAATAACGCAGACGCCCGCGCCTCAAACGGCGCGGGCAGCGTTCAGCTCTCGTGCGACGATCGCGAGCACGCGATCGAGCGCACCGCGATTCTGCTCGACGATCTCCCGCGCCTTACCGACCATTCGTGCCCGCTCATCCGGCGCAAGGAGCAACCGGACCAACGTCTCGCCCAGCGCAGTTGCATCCGCCACTTCGATGGCGGCCCCGTTTGCGATGAATAACCGAGCGATGTCGGGCGCGTTGAAGTTGTGCGGTCCGGTCACGATCGGGCAGCCGATCGCCGCCGGCTCGAGCAGACTGTGGCCGCCGATCGGCACCAGGCTGCCCGCGACGAAAGCCGCATCGGCGGCGGCGTAGAACATCTGCAGCTCCCCCAGCGTATCGACGAGCAGCACTTCCGTATCCGGCGCAGCGGTTTGCCCCCGCGAGCGCGCCACGAAGCGCACGCCCTGCTCGGTCAGGAATGCCGTCACGTCCGCAAAGCGCTGCGGATGGCGCGGCACCAGGATGAGCAATGCATCTGGTAGGCGGCACTGAATCGCGCGGTGCGCGCTGAGCGCCTGCTGCTCTTCGCCCTCGTGGGTACTGGCGGCAATCCATACGGGGCGCCCGCCGATCTGTGCAGCACGCAGTGCCTGTCCCGCAGCGATCGTCTCGGCCGCCACTTCGATATCGAACTTGACGTTGCCGACCACGGCGACGTGTGCTGCGCCGATCGCGCGATAGCGAGCGGCATCAACTTCCGTCTGCGCGGCTACGAGCACTGTCGTCAGCGCATCCCGCGTGAGGGAGCGCAAGCGGCCATAGCGCCGCACGGACTTTTCCGACAAACGGGCGCTCGCGATGACGAGCGGAATGCCGCGCCGGCGGCATTCGCGGAAGAGATTCGGCCAGATCTCCGTTTCCATGACGATGCCGATCGCGGGCCGCACACGATCGAGGAAGCGACGCACGGCGCCCGGCATGTCGTACGGCAGGTAGGCGTGCCGCACCTGCTCGCCGAACAGCGCCCGCACGCGTTGCGCACCGGTAGGCGTCCCGGTCGTCACCAAGAGCGGCCGCTCGGGATACTGTCGTTGGAGCGCACGGATCAGGACGGCGCTCGCCTGCACCTCGCCGACGGACACCGCATGCACCCACAACGGCGCACGCTCGAAGCGCGCGACGGTAAAGCCCCAGCGCTCACCGAGACGCTCGCGATAGCTCGGATCGCGGCGCGATTGCCAGAGAAGCGCCAACAGCGCGAGCGGCGCCGCCAGGTAGACGAGAACGCTGTACAACCGCTCGAGCATGGGCTAAAGCCGATCTCCGCTCATACGCTACTATTGGTTTTTTCGACTCGCACGAGAGCCGGCATGGTACTCGAACCAGGGGCACGGCTGCGGCGATCGTCTCTGACAGCTCGCTTGAGGAATGTCCTCGACGTCCACCGAATCACGCGCCCAGCGCGCGCGGACTCCTGAACGGATTCCGCTCTACCGCTTCTTGGGACCACGCTACTGGCCGGTTTGGCTGGGGCTCGCGTTCGTGCGCGCAGTGAATCTGCTGCCGCTGCGCGCCCAGATGGCGATCGGCCGGGTGGTCGGCACGCTCGCCTATGCGTGCAGCCGCCGCGACCGCCGCATCGCCGAGATCAATGTCGCGCTCTGCATGCCCGAGCTCGACGCAGCTCAACAGCGTCGGCTGGTCCGCGCGCACTTCCAGGCGCTCGCCTGCGCCCTGTTCGAGACAGGCCTCGTCTGGTGGGCCAGCGATCGGCGCTTGCGGCGCTTCATCGAATTCGAAGGGGTCGAGCACTTGCAGGCCGCGCTCGCGCAAGGTCGCGGCGCGCTCATGCTCACCGCGCACTTCACCACGCTCGAAATGGGCGCGCGGGCCCTGACCTTGCTCGGCCCCACGAGCATCATGTACTTGACGCCGAGCAACGCCTTGATCGCCGAGCTCTCGCGCCGCGGGCGCGCCCGCCACACAGTCCAGGCCATCTCCAGCGAGCAGGTGCGCGACCTGCTGCAAAACCTCAAGAACAACATTCCGGTGTGGTACGCCCCGGACCAACGCTACACCGACAAGAACAGCGCCATCGTGCCGCTGTTCGGCCAGCCGGCGGCGTCGAACATTGCGACCTCGCGCCTGGCGCGCATTTCGGGCGCACCGGTGCTGCCCTACTTCCCGGAGCGCCGCCGCGACAACCGCGGCTATATCGTGCGCATCTATCCGCCGCTCGACCCGTTCCCGACGGACGATCCGGTCGAAGACACGCGGCGTTTCCACGAGCTCATCGAGGCGCACGTGCGGCGCTACCCCGAGCAGTACCTCTGGGCCTACAAGCGCTTCAAGCGCAACGGCGTGGATCCCTACGCCAAGCAGCAAGGATAGTTGACGGTCGAGCGCTGACCGTCAGAATGGCGCGCTTGATTTGCCGCTGTCGAGTTGCCGAATCGGGAGCCGTTCTCTTGTCTGACGCCGTGCGCCGCCCACGACTGCTCGCCCTGGCTCATCCGCGCTATTGGCCCACGTGGCTCGCGCTTGGGCTGTTGCGCATCCTCGAGCCACTCCCCTATCCGTTGCTGGTTGGGCTCGGCCGCGCCATCGGCGCTGCGCTCGTGCGTCTGCCGCTTTCGTTCGTGCGCATCGCTCGGCGCAATCTGGAGCTTTGCTTCCCGGAACGCTCGGGCGCCGAACGCGAGCGCATTCTCAAGGCGCATTTTCAAAGCGTCGGCATCGGGCTGTTCGAGACCGCCATCTCCTGGTGGAGCTCCGATGAACGCATCCGCCGACTTACGACCCTCGAGGGACAGGAACATCTGGAAGCCGCCCTCGCGCGCGGCCGCGGCGCCATTCTGCTGAGCGCCCACTTCACGACGCTCGAGATCGGCGCCCGCGCGCTCTGCGCGCGCATGCCCACGAACATCATGTATCGCCCGACCGCGAACGAGGTGCTCGAACGCTTCCTCGCCCGCAATCGCGGCCGGCAGGCAAAGCGCGCGATTCCGCGCGACGATGTGCGCACGCTCGTCACTGCGCTCAAGAGCAACGAACCGGTTTGGTATGCGCCCGATCAGGCCTATCGCAAGAAGGGCGCGGAGATGGTGCCGTTCTTCAACATTCCCGCCGCCACCAACACGGCGACGTCTCGGCTCGCGCGCATGACCGGCGCAGCGGTGCTGCCGTACTTTCCCGAGCGCCTGCCCGGCACGCGCGGCTACCGTATGGTCATCCAGCCGATGATCGAGAACTTCTCGACGGACAGCCCGTATCAGGACGCGCTCACGTTCAACCAGCTCATCGAAGCGCACGTCCGCAAGGTGCCGGAGCAATACCTGTGGATTCACAGGCGCTTCAAAGGGCTGTCCGAGGATTACCCCGACTACTACGCGAAGCGCTGAGCTGTCAGCCCGCCTCGGCGAGCGCCGCCGAGTAGGCGTCGAGCAGCCACCGCCAAGCGCGTTCGTCGAAGGTGCGCCCTGCCTGCCCCGAGACTTTTTCCAGCGATCGCTTCAGGCGCGCGAGCACGCGCTCTTCCCACGCGCCGCGTGCACGAATGCGGCCGCGGTCGAAATCGAGCAAATAGACGTCAGATGGCGCATCGGCACGCGCCGGCAAGAGGATGTTGTGTGCGTTGAGGTCGGCGTGATGCACGCCGTGCGCATGGAAGCGCGCGACGGTGCGCCCGATATCGCGCCAGAGCTGCTCGGCGACATCGCCGGCACTGAGCGCCTGCGCGAGCGTGCGCCTGTCCTCGAGCATCATCGTCAGGAGATCGGCGGTATAGGTGAGCCCCGAGCGCAGATACCGGGCAGCGATCGGCCGCGGCACCGGCAAGCCCAGCTCGAGCAGGTGCGCAAGCAAGCGCCATTCGCTGAACGACCGGGTGCGCTCGGCGCCGAGCCAGAGATAGCGGTCGCGCGAGAGCTGCGCGATGAGCCCGCCGCGACGGTAGTGCCTGAGCACCCAGCGCTCGCTGTCGTGCTTGAGAATCGCAACCGATCCTCGGCCGCCGACGACCTGTTCGAGCGCGCCGCGTGCGGCCCATTGTGCGAGGTCGAACAGCGACGCGTCCGCGATGTGCATGCTTGTCGCATCGTAGAGAATGCAACCGCCCTCGATGGGCTGGGTCCGCGCTTGGATCGGCGACATGACGGGTGCTGAGCGGCGGGCGGCTCTGGACTTTGCTGACGACCGAAGGCACGGGAGCGATCGATCCCATACAATTGACCGATGCGCCCAGTGCACGCAGCCGAATTATGACCGATCTCGCCGCTCGATGGTGGCGCAAGAGAGCTCGAACGGCTGACGCGCAAGAAGGTGCCGAATCACGATGAACTAACCGATTGCCGCGAGCTCGCTCCTTCGATCAGATGTCCTCGCCCTTCGACACGCCTCCACGCAGCGTCTGTATCCTGCGCCTCTCGGCGATCGGCGATACCTGCCACGTGCTGCCCGTCGTGCGCACGCTGCAGCACGCCTGGCCGAACACCTCGTTCACCTGGATCATCGGCCGCATCGAGGCAAAGCTCCTCGGCCACATCCCGGACATCGAGTTCATCGTCGTCGACAAGAAGAAGACGGTGGCCGCATATCGGACGCTGCGCCAAACGCTGCAGCAACGTCGTTTCGATGTCCTGCTGCACATGCAGCTCGCGTTGCGTGCGAGCGTGCTGTCGACCGCCGTGCGCGCGCCGGTCAAGCTGGGCTTCGATCGCAAGCGCGCGCGCGAGCTGCAATGGCTCTTCACGACGCATCGGATCCGTCCCGCCGAGCGCCAACACGTCATGGATTCGCTCTTCGGTTTTGCCGAGCGGTTCGGCGTCTACGAAAAGCTCTTGCGCTGGGGCATTCCGATACCCGAATCCGCCGAGAGTTACGCACGCAAAGTGATAGCCAACGGCGAACGGGCGTTGATCATCAGCCCTTGCTCCAGTCATCCGCTGCGCAATTGGCGGGCCGAGTATTACGCGGAAGTGGCCGACTATGCCGCCAGTCACCTCGGGCTGAAGATCGTGCTCTGCGGCGGACCGAGCGAGCTCGAGCGGCAGATGGGACAACAGATCGAGCGTCACATGAAGCAGCCTTGCCTGAACACGATCGGGCAGGACACGCTGCTCGAATTCCTCGCGACGTTACGGCGCGCCACCGTGCTCATCTCGCCGGATTCCGGTCCTGCGCACATGGCCACCGCCGTCGGCACGCCGGTGGTGGGACTGTACGCAGCGACGAATCCGGCGCGCAGCGGCCCTTATCTCAGCCGGCAGTGGTGCGTCGACAAATACGACGTGGCGGCGCGCCGTTTGCTCGGCAAACCGGCTGCCGAGTTACCGTGGACGATGAAGATCGAGCGGCCAGGCGTCATGGATCTCATCACGCCCGATGACGTCATCAAGAAGCTCGATGCGCTGATGATGGCGCTGCAACGGCGACGCCCGTAACGACGAGCGCGCCGCGTATCGAATCAGGATTGCGGGCCGAACCGGCGAATGCGCACGTCGGGCGCAGGACGCGCGTCGTCGAACTGCGCCTCTGTGCTTGACGGCGCTTTGACGATGCCGTGCGCCGTCCATGTCAGCTTCTCCCGCAAGGTACGCTGACGGATCTGCCGGTTGTGCGCCTGTCCCTCGGCCGTGCGATACGGACGGTCGTGATACAGGTGCACGCAGATCGCGCTGTAACGGATTTGCACTCCGCGGATACCCACATTCATGAGCCGCTCGCCGAATTCGCGGTCCTCGGCGCCGTAGACCATGCGCTCGTCGAAACCGTTGACGCGCAGGATGTCCGTGCGCCAGCCCGAGGCGTTGTGACCGTTCCAGCTCGCGCGCGTCGGAGTCAAGGCATTGAGCCAGGCCGCTTGCCACCCGTGCGCCCAGAGCTTCGACAGCTTGAGCGTGCGCGGCACGCCGTTGGCGACCAGCCATTTCGGGTCGGTCGCCCGGCCGTCGAGAATGGCCGCTTCGTCGATCTTCGCGCTGGTTTCGCGCGGCAGCTTGAAATAACCGCCGGACAAGAAACGGCCCCGACGCGCGCGCTCCACATGCGTGGCCACGAAGTCGCGGCGGGGAATACAGTCGCCGTCGGAGAAAATGAGATAGTCGGCGTCGGTCGCGAGCACGGCCTGATTCATGATGCGGCACTTGCGGAAGCCGTCATCCTCGTGCCAAACGTGCGTGATGCGCAGCCGATGCCGCTCGGCGAGCTCGGCGATGAGCGCTTCGGTCTGCGGCTTCGAGCCGTCGTCGGCGATCAGGATGTCGAAATCCCGATAGCTCTGCGCCGCGTAACCCACGAGCGTGGGCGCAAGCCGATCCGGCGCGTTGTACGTACTTAGAATGACCGCGACCTTCAACGTGGTCTCTCTCGCTGAAATCGCGGCGTATCGTAGTCGAACGCTGCGCGCGAAAACAGGCCGCCGCTGCCCGCGTTACCTCTCGAGACCACGCTCCTTGAGCAATGTCGCAGCCTGCGTGCGCGATTCGGGATTGCGCAGCATTTCGTAATAGCGCATGCGCTTGTACACAGCGTAGTTGGCTGCCACGTGCGCCACGATGTAGCCGCGCCACCCGTCGAGGAACGCCAAGCGCAGAATGTAGTCCTTGAAGAAGGTCGTCGCGAAGACCAACGGCGCAAGCCATAGCGCCGCCGGACGAGAGCGATCCTGCCAATCGCGCGCCTTGAGCTCTGCATAAACGAGCGTCTTGAGCTGCCAGTGCACGAGCGTGGGATTGTGCAGGTGAATGACGCGGCCATCGAACTGGCGCGTCGGACCGTTGAAGCGCAACGACTCGTGCACTCGCACCTCGGTCCACTGCGCGCGGCCGCGATGATAGATGCGCCCGATCCGTTCGCGCGCCATCGGCCGATACCAGCGCATCGGCGCACCCATGAACCAGGTTTCCCGGCGCAGGAACGCGCCGGCGCAATTGCTCTCGATGAGCGCCGGCAGCTTGGCGCGCAGCTCTTCGGCCAGCTCGGCCGAGAGCGCTTCGTCCGCATCGAGATACAGAATCCAGTCGTGTTGCGCCTGTTGCGCGCCGAAGTTGCGTTGCGCGCCGAAGCCGAGCCAGGACTGATGGATGACGCGCGCTCCATGAGCTGCCGCGATCTCGGGCGTCCCGTCGGTGCTCCCCGAATCGATCACCAGCTTCTCTGCGGCGAACGGCACGCTGTCGAGGCAGCGTCCGATGGCGGCGGCCTCGTCGCGCGCGATCACGATGAGGGTAATGGGCAGCAAGGTGTGCTCAGGCATGTTCGACCGGCGCGGCGGCTGCGCCGACGGATAGCGCGCCGGGTCGCTCGCGCGTGCAGTCGTCGCCGGCAACCGCCAGCCAAGCGTCGAGCACGTCGTCCGGATGGATCCCCGCAATGTCTTGCTCACCATTGACTCGTCCGGCGAGCGCACGAACGCGCGCGCCACGGCCGCGCGGACAGTACAGATCGATCTTCGCCTTACCGAAGAGCACGACGAGCGAACAGCCGAGCGCCGCCGCCACATGCGCCGGACCGGTATCGACGCTCAACATGCCCGTCGCACGTTCGGCCAGGGCCATGAGCCGGCGCAGCGGCAAATCGTGCGCAACGTTGTATGCACGGTCGACTTGCGCGAGCTCCAGGATCGAATCGTTGAGGGACGCCTCGTTCGGCACACCGAGCAAGAGCAGCGCATGCTTCGGGTGCTGGGCACGCAAGCCGCGCAGCACTTGCGCCCAATGCGCTTCCGGCCAGTACTTCGTGTTGCTCGGCCGATTGTGCGGCCGCAACCGCGAGCGCATGGTGCGCTTGTTACCCGCTTGCACGAGGATGAGCGGCGTACTCTCGAGCCCGAGGCCGGCCAGCCAACGCTGCACGTCTTCGCGCATCGCTGGCGACACGCGCAGCTCGGGAATCGGCTCGACATGCGGCGGAACGGGCCGCTGCGCCCACCCCGAAGCAGCGAGCGCCGGAGGGTCGAATTCGGCGAACTTGAAGAACAGATCCGAGAACGCGATGTCGCCGCCGTCCGGGTCATGCAAGCCGGGGAAATTGCCGGCCCGTGCAATCCATTCCTCGGTCCAACCTGCGCGCGCGAGCAGCTCGAGACCGTTCGCATCGTTGCTCTGTCCCCACCACGCAGGGCCCACTCCGCGCGCACGCAGCGCCCGCACGATCGCCTTCTTCGGCTCGTTGATCCAATACGGAACGCGCCGACTATTGAGGTACAGCACCTCGCCCACACCCGGCTGCCCCTCGAGCAGCTCCCAGCAATATCGACCCGCGCCGATGACGTCGACCGGCTGACCGAAGCGCGCATGCAGCGCGCGGATGAGCACCGTCAAAATGACCATGTCGCCGAGCGCGCCGAACCGTACGACGAGCGGACGGTGACTCTCTCCGCAGACATCAGCAACAGGTGCGGATTGTGTCGAAGACACCAAGCTGAACCCCATGAAACTGGCGTTGCCTCGACTAGCGTCGGCTCCGATCGCGGACCGCTGGCGCCCAGTACTGCCAACCTTTCCGGTCCTTTGGGACCGTCTGGGTATTCTTCTCTTGCGGAAAATCCGGGCGATCTTCGCCGATGCGATCGATACTACCATCGTCCGGCGAACCTTGGCATCCTGCGCACCTCGAACAACCTGCCGAGCTCGGCGCTCGCATTGCCCGCGCTTGGTGTTTCTATTTGCCGTCAGACCGATACGACCATGTCACAACTCATCGTAGTGCCGATCTCGCCCGGCGAGCTCATCGACAAGATCACGATCCTGCAGATCAAGTCCGAACGCATGAGCGACCCTGCAAAGCTCGCAAACGTGCGCACCGAGCTCGGCTTGCTGGAGCAGACCTGGCGCGAATCCGCGTACGCCGACGCCGATGTTGCGAAGGAGTGGGCCGAGCTTCGCCGGATCAACGAGAAGCTCTGGGACATCGAAGACCGCCTGCGCGACAAGGAGCGCGCGAAGACATTCGATCAGGAATTCATCGAGCTCGCGCGCGCTGTGTACTTCACGAACGATGATCGCGCCGCGGTCAAGCGCACCATCAATACCAAGCTCGGCTCCAATATCGTCGAAGAAAAGAGCTACGCGAAGTATTGACCGCTCACGGGCCGCATCATCGGCCCGTTTGTGCTGCATCACCGACGAGCGCGCTCCCGCCCGTACGGGAGCCGCTCGGCTTCATGCCGAGCAAGAATCGCAGCACGTTCACGCGCCGCGCGACCTCATAAAGCGCCGCCGATCCCAGCGCCGTTCCGCACACCACCACCGCGAACTTCGTCCACGGATCCGCCTGCCAGGCGAGCACCCGATACGCGATGAGCATCATCACCGTCTGGTGCAGGATGTAGATCGGATAGCTCGCATCGCGCGCCCAGCGCAGCACTGGATGATCGAACGACAGCAGCTGTCGTCCATACGCGAGCAGCGTCAGCAGCGAGCACCACGTGAACACGTTCGCAAGCGTCGCCTCGACGATCGTGCCGCGAAAGACGCCGCCCTTCTCGATCAGCAGCAGGAACGCGACTGCCGCCACCGCCGAAACGCCCAATGTACGGTGCCGCTGCCGCGCCAACCAATCCCACGCGCCTGGCAGGCTCGCGAGCACGATGCCGTAAGCAGTCAAGAGCAGATAATGGCCGAAGACATACCAATCGTTGAGCAGGGCATGCGTGGCCGGAAATAGCGGCTTCAGCACCGCTTCATTGACGACGAGCGGCACCGCCAACGCATAGAGCCATACGCCCGGCGCCGGAGTTACGCGACCCTTCAGCCACGCAATGAGCGGCAGCAGCAAGGGCACGTAGCAGAATAGATAAACGATGAACCAAAGGTGATGCCAGCTGAAGTCGCCTTGCGGATAAGGCTGGAATGCGAGCACGCGTTCGAAGAAAAACGACATGTAATCGCCCGACCATTGCCCGCGTGCAAGGCGCTCCACATAGATTTGCGGCGGCACGATGACGAGCATGCCGAAAACGATTGGCACGAGCAGACGCAGCGTCCGCTCCTTCATGACCGCACCCGCCGATCGCCGGCGTGAAGCGAACCACAGTCCCGCCCCGGCGATCACGAAGAGCAGCGGCATGCGCAGCCGATGCGACATCTCCATCGGCCGCTGCAGCGCCTCGATCGTCTCGTCGTTCTGCAAATGGAACTCCCACCCAACGAACAGCATGCCCGTGTGATAGAAGAGCAGGACGAAAATCGCGATGACGCGCAGCCAGTCGAGAAATTCGTATCGGGTCGTCGGCGCGGTAGCTTGGCTCATCTCTGGCGCTCCGAATCAATGGGTCTGCGCGCAATTTGATGCGGGCGATCGATTTCGGGCTGCGAGAATGTGGCGAGCGGAGCCGACAATGCGACAAGCGGAGCACAGCAGGCGGCGCGACATCCGCCATACCGTCGTGATGCGCTAGCGCGCGATCCGAGCGAACAAGGCGTCTTTGTAACGCCGGCTCATGCGCAGCACCCGCCCGCTTGCGAGCTGGACTTCGTAGTCGCCCTTGAAGAGCTGCGTGAACGACCGCACGGCGTCCAAGTTCACCGCACTGGAGCGGTGAATGCGCACGAAGCGCGCCTCGCCCAATTGCCCCAGCAGCTCGCCGAGCGTGCGCCGCAGCAGATAGCGCTGCGTAGCCGTACACACGTGTACGTAATTGTCGTCCGCTTCGAGCGACTCGATGCTCGCGGCATCGATGAGCTTGAGCGCGTCCTTCTCCGGCACGAGGAGCCGATCGGCCGCCTGCGTGCGCGCACGCGCGAGCGTCACGGCGTTCTCTCGCGCACGTCGATCCTGGAGACGATCGCGCACACGCTGCAAGGCGCGGTCGAGACGCTCTTCGTCGTAGGGCTTGAGCAGATAATCGACGGCGCTCAAATCGAACGCCTGCACGGCGTGCTCGTCGAATGCAGTCACGAAGACGAACAGCGGCGCCGCTACCGCACTCGTCTGAGCCGCCACCTCGAGGCCGCTCAAGCCAGGCATTTGAATATCGAGCCACGCGACATCGGGCTGCAGGCGCTCGATGGCCGCGGCCGCTTCCAACCCGTCGGCGCACGCAGCGACGAGCTCCACATCCTCATGTCGCTGCAACAGCCGCGCGAGCTTGTCGCGCGCGTGCTTCTCGTCCTCGGCGATGACAACCCGCATCATGACGTGCGCTCCTGCCATGGCAAGACGATCCGTACGAGCGCCCGATCGGGCTGCACGTCGAGCGAGAAGGCGGCAGCATCGCCATAGCGCGCCTTGAGCCGCGCGCGCGTGTTGCTCACGCCGATCCCCTCGCCAGGCGCGGCCACGATCGCGCCGGAATTGACGATCTCGATCTCGAGCTGCCCGCCATTACGCCGCGCCGCAACCGCGATCGTCGCCGGGACGCTCGTGTGCTCGACCCCGTGTTTGAACGCGTTTTCGATGAGCGGCTGCAGCAACATCGAAGGAACCAAGCCCCCGAGCGCCTCATCGTCGATTGCCCATGTGAGCCTCACACGCCCTTCGAACCGCTCGGCCATGATGCGCGCGTACAGCTCGCCGAGGCGAAGCTCGGCCGCAAGCGGCGTGAGCTCTTCGCGCTCGACCCTAAGGCTCGCCCTCAGCAGCTCCGCCAATTGCGCGAGCAGGCGGTCGGCGCGTGTCACATCGACATGCATCAGCGAGGAGATGGTGTTGAGCGAATTGAAGAGAAAATGCGGACGCAGCTGCGCCTTGAGCTGCGCCAATTGCGCCTCGGCCAGCAGTCGCTGCACCTCGGCCAAGCGCCGCCGTTCGGCCTGCCACAACGGAAAGGACTCGAGCGCGAAGAAGATACCGAGCCAGAGCGCGAGAAACAGCCATAGCTTGATCGACTCGTATACGAGCACGTAGTGCCAGGGCTCGTGCACGTAAGAACGACCCAGCAGGCCGTATACCCCATGCCGGATGGCGTAGACCGCCGCGATGAACAAAACCGCCACGACGGGAAACCACTTCAGATAGAACACGAACCACTGAAGCGGCCGATCGAGGAGCTGAGCGGTGCGCCGACTCGAGCGCATCACCGCGATCAGCCAGAGCGTGCCGACGCTCAGCGAGCTCCCCTCCCACAAGAGCGGCTCCCACCAAAGGATGCGAGGATCGTAGAGGCGGTCCTGCCACGCGACCGTCAACATCAGCACCCAGAACAGCACCCAGAGCGCAATCAGGATGCGTCGTTTGCGGCGTTCGGCTTGGGCGTCCGGCTGCTCATTCTCGGGCACGGTCGGCATGCGCCGATTGTACGAGGCGCGCGAGCGAGCCCGCAGCTTCGAGGGGTAAACGGAGCTATGCGCGCGGCGAGCGGGACGATTTACGGCAAGACCGCCGTGAGCTCGGCGAGCGCCGCGCGGCCGTCGCTCCACAGCGTATAGGCGAAGCGCCCTCGCACTGTCACGAGCGCCGCATCGAGCTCGCGCGCATTGGCGATGGTGGCAAGCGTCTCTTTGTCGACCGGGAAGTACCACCAACGATCGCCCAACGTATAGGTATTGTCGATCGGCTGCGCGATCCCGAGCGTGCGCGGCTCCGCATTGACTTCATCGAGCAGCAACACTTGATCCGCCAGCTTGAGCTCGAGACGCGGCGGCGCAAGCTCCGGCGAGGCGAGCGCAACCTCCGACACGAGCGCAGCCAAGTACTGCTCGTGATGGCCCATGCGATTGACGTCGATGGCGTAAAGATGCAGGAAGCCGCGATAGCGCCTGTCGGTGGCGGCATCCTGACGACTGAAGATCCAGGGCTGCCTGACCACCGTGATCGTCGCGGCCGTCTGCTCGTCGAGATATTGCCGCGGCGCTTCGTTGCGCCCGTGGCACATGCCGTGAGCAGAAAGACGAGCGTGCTCAGGACGAGCTTCCGCATGATGGACCTCCGCGGTAAACGCTGCCGATTCAATGCTGCTTGCCACGCGGCAGTTCCTGCGTTCAGCGCAATGCCGCTGCGACAGCCGCCTCCTCCACGCCCTCGATCTCGAGCACTTTGCGGCGCGAGCTCGCGCCCGCGACGAGCCGTACCCGCGACTTGGCAATGCCGAGCCGTTCGGCTACGAACTCGATCAACGCGAGATTGGCCGCGCCATCGACCGGCGGCGCGGCCAGGCGCACCTTGATACAGCCGTCATGCGTCCCCGCGATTGCCGTCTTCGCGGCGCGCGGTTGCACGTAAATGTTGATGCGTACGCTTTGAGCCATGTCGGCGCGGCAGCAATTGGATGGCGAGCAGCGTCCGATTCTAAAGCAGGGCCATGGGCAGCAGCAGCGCTCTTACACGACGATCGAGCGTGGATCGTCGCGCAAGTGTCGAGCTCTTGAACAGACGAGCTGCTACCCGAGCGCCAAAGCCGAAAAGTCGTAACAGACGCGCTGATTTCCGTAGACGCTGCGCTCCGCTGCCGCCCGATACATCCAGAAAATCGACATAACGCAGCGCTCGTGCGTCGCACTTCTTTACAGCGTCGCCTCGGACATCGAGCACTGACGCGGCTGGACCAGCCCTTGCATGCGTACGTGCGCTACTCGTGAGGGCGCATCGCATGTTGAATCGAGCTGCTCTGTTCGCGCTGGTGCTGGCATCGCTCGCCCTGAGCGCCGGTCTGCTTGCTTCGTCCGTCGGCGATCGCGACGGAGCACCGCGCACACCCTTCGAGGAGCCAGAGTCGGATTCGAGCGATGGCGCTGCGAGCCCTTCCGCACCCGAGCGCCGGTCCGGCTCGGAAGACCTCGAACCGCTCGGCGAGCCGATGTTCGCCTAACGGCTGGCGCAGAACGCCGCAGCAGCCTGATCGAGCCGCGCGAAGCGCTCGCCCGTACGAGTGAGCGCGCAGCGCGCCGGCCCCGCAAGCCCCGCGCACTCGACCGTCGCATCCCGGATCACGCGCACGCCTTCCACCACGCAGCGGATGTCGTACGCGACACCGCCCTGCGCGATCGAGCGCTGGTTGCGCAGATACCAGGTATCCCCGGTGACCTTCGCAACGGCGAGGACTTTGCGCCGACATTCCTCGGTGATGCCGTCCATGCAATAGCGGCGCTCGCAGTCCGCGAGCGAACCCTTCTCGCACTCGAGCGCCGCCTGCTTCTCCTGCTCGCGCAGATAATCCGGACCGCCGCCGTGCGTCCACTCCGTGCATGCCTTCATATCGCCGCCATTGCAGGCCTCGAGCAAGCGCTCGAGCTCTTCCGGCGGGCGCCGCGTACGTTGCGGCCTCGATGACGTCGCCTCTGGCTTGTTCGACCGCGGCTTCGTCGTGATGCCGGGGACGACCTTCGCATCAGGCCCGCATTTCTGGTCCGAGAAAATGCGCGTGCCGTCGGGACCCGTACAGGTGTAGATCTGTGCCTGCGCGGCCGCTGCGTACAGACAGCATGCAAGACACATGGCAACCAAGTGCCCTCGCGTTCTGATCCAGGCGACGAAAGCGTCGGTTAGACATCGTTCTTCTCGTGCCATGAGCGCGATCATACTCGAAGCGAGCTTAGAACCTGCGGTGACGGCAACGCTGCGTGTGCGACCGCCGAGCGCTTGGCGTGTCCATGGGCGCTTCAGCATCCATCTGAGGCAAGCGCGAGCGGTTTCGCCCATGCATGCCCCGCGCGCAAGCATACGCGGCGATGCAGGCCGGCACTAAGTTCCTTGACGCTGCCGCTCGCCTAGTAGACATTTCGACGCTACACGTCGGCGCGAGCATCGCTGCGACGCCTTGCCGCCACGAGAACATCGGACTCGCGCGTGCTCGCCAAGCTCAGCGAAACGGCTACGGCGTGCACGAGGCCGATTCCGTCGTTCCGTTCCATCGTTTTTCACGTACCCCATCCGTATGTCCATGGATACGCACCCGAACATCCCTTCCGACAGCTCCGCACAGCTCGCTTCTCCCAGCTACGTGCTGCCGATCGAAGACACAGAATTCCTGCTGCGAGATGAGCTGCGCGCCTTTCGCTTCGGGCTCGAGTACGCCAAGGCCGAGTTGCTCCTGCGCGATTGGGGAATCCGCTCCACCGTCATCGTCTTCGGCAGCGCGCGCGTCCCCTCGCCCGAGATGCTCGAGAGCATGCCCGCGCCGCGCACCGACGAAGAACGTGCGGCGCTCGAACGCATGCAGCATCAGGTCAACTGGTACCAAGCCGCGCGCGAGGTCGGCCGCATCGTCTCCGAACGCGGCGGTGCGCGCGCGCCGCGCGAGCGCTGGCGCGACAATGTCATCGCCACCGGCGGCGGACCGGGAATCATGGAGGCCGCCAATCGCGGCGCGTGGGAAGCCGGCGCACCGAGCATCGGCTTCAACATCAAGCTGCCGTTCGAGCAGATACCGAATCGGTTCACCACGCCCGAGCTCACCTTCCAGTTTCATTACTTCGCCATGCGCAAGATGCACTTGGCGATGCGCGCAAACGCCCTCATCGTCTTCCCGGGCGGCTTCGGCACGATGGACGAGCTATTCGAGGTTCTGACGCTCCGTCAGACGGGCAAGGCACCGCGCGTCCCCATCGTGCTCTTCGATCGCGCGTACTGGCAGCGCATCATCAACTTCGATGCCTTCGTCGAAGAAGGCATGATCTCCAAGGCGGACCTCCAACTCTTCGATTACGCCGAAACCGCAGAGGAGGTCTGGGAGATCTTGGTACATCACGGCTTGAGGGCGCACAGCGAACCGTGAGGCCGTAGGCTGTAGCAAAGAAAAGTAGGCTTGCGGCGCGTGAAGCGCGCTGCAAGCCGGCAGCCATCGACACGAAACGTTCTTTTCTCTCGCTGTTGAGCGACGTGCATGAATGCTGAGAGGCAAAATGCGCGTCGCCCTGGCTCTCGCCTGTAGTCCCAGCTCGTTTTCTGGCCAACACCCAGGGCCCAGGCCTAGAGCCTGGTGGCCGTAGCCTGTAGCCCGTGGTCCGTAGCCTGTCTGTCAGCGCCCAGAGCCCGCGCCCGATTGAATGATGCATTGAGCGATAAATTCGTCCGCACCTGTAACCGGACGCGAACCTTCGGGATCAAGGGAGCAAGGGTGAGCGACAGGCAACGCAAGTTGCCCATCGCAATCCCGGCGACATCCCTACGAACCGGAGATCATCATGAATACTCGCTACGTTTCCTCGCTGCGCCGCGTGCTCGTCTGTGCTGCACTTGCGGCAAGCATCGGATTGCAAGCGTCGTTCGCCGTCGCCGAACAAGCGCCGCAGCGCGAGGTCAAGTATCGACGCTCGGAGCTGGCGACCGAAGCAGATGCTGCGCACGTCTACGCGCGCCTCCAAAATGCCGCTCGCGAGGTGTGCCGCGGCTATCACGGGCTCGCCACGGACGATACGCCCGAGTTTCGCGCGTGTTACTCGAAGGCGCTCGATGACGCCGTAGCGAGCCTCAATCATCGCACCGTGAACCGCTTGCACCATCGCGCCGAGGCACGCTCGGCACGCGTGCGTCAGCCGCTCGAGCGCTCAGCGTCGTAATCGGTGCGCGTGCGCGACCGCGCCCGGTCGCGCACGCCTCGTCTGCTATGCTTGCGGGGCGTGAATGTCGCCTCGCTAACACCGACCGAGCTCCGCCCCGATCGCGGCGATCGCCACGACGCCACTGCGTCGCGGCTTGCCGCTGCCGTCGCCGAGCTCGTCGCGCAGCACCCTGGACGCTCGGGGATCCGCCTCGTCGCCGACGGCTTCGATGCCTTCGCGACGCGCGTACACAGCGTGCGCCTTGCGGAGCGCACGCTCGATGTGCAGACCTACATCTGGCGCGACGACTCGACCGGGCGTTTCATCGCGCACGAGCTCGTGCGCGCCGCCGATCGCGGCGTGCGCGTGCGCGTGCTCATCGACGACATGGATGCTCGTCCGCGCGACCGCGCGCTCGAAGCGCTCGATGCGCACGAGAACATCGAGGTGCGCATCTTCAATCCGTTCCGCACGCGTTCAGGTGTGCTACGCACGCTCGCCGAAATCTCGCAGCGCGGACGCCGGCTCAATCACCGGATGCACAACAAGAGCTGGATCGCGGATGGGGCGATCGCGATCTGCGGCGGACGCAATCTCGGCAACGAATACTTCTCCTCTGCCGAGAACGTGAACTTCGTCGACCTCGATGTCCTGCTGTTGGGTCCCTCCGTCGCGCAGACAGCGGCCGAATTCGAGCGCTACTGGAGCTCGAGCCTTGCCGTGCCGATCGCGCACTTACGCAAGTACGCGCGGCGCAAGCTGCCTGCCGCTCTGCAACGCGCACGCCTCGAAGAGCAGACACGGAGCGAGGCGTGGCAACGCTACGAACAGCTGCTGCGTTACGAGCATGAGCTCGCCGCCCTCACCGCGGGTCCAATGGTGTGGTCGCGCGACGTACGCGTCGTCGCGGACGATCCAGACAAAGCGCTCGGCGCCGGCAGCCGCGCTTCGCACGTGCTCAACAGCATGGTCGATGAGATTCGCGCGACGAGCCGCGAGGCGCTGCTGATCTCGCCGTACTTCGTGCCGGGCGTCGGCGGTACGGCTGAGCTGCGAGCGCTGGCGCGGCAAGGCGCCACCGTGCAAGTGCTCACGAACTCGCTCTCGGCCACCGACGTTGCCGTCGTTCACAGCGGCTATGCGAAGTATCGCGTGCCGCTGCTGGAAGGAGGCGTTCAGATCTACGAGCTCAAGTCAGCGGCCGCACTCGACGAGCGTTGGCAGCGTTTCCGAGTCGGTTCGTCGCGGGCGAGCCTGCACACGAAAGCGGCCGTGCTCGATCAGGAGCGCGTGTTCGTCGGATCGTTCAACATCGATCCGCGTTCGGCCGAGCTCAACTGTGAAATGGGCGTCTGGATCCGCAGCCGCACGCTCGCGCGCGAGCTCGCGGCAGGTTTCCGCCACGGCATCGATCCGCGCCGCGCGTTCACGCTCGCGCTCGACGATGCGGGCAAGCTCGTTTGGATCGAGCAGGAGGACATGACGACTTTGCGGCACCGCCGCGAACCGCATGCGAGCTGGTCACGCCGCGCGATCGTGCGCGTGCTCGAAAAGCTGCCGATCGAGTCGCTCTTGTGAGCGCATGAGAAACGACAAGGCAGCCGTGGCGGCAATGCGCACCGCGGCTGCGGCCCGAACGCGTCAGCGAATGACGCGCGCTCCCTTCCCTTTGATGACGGCTTCCACTTCCTTGGCATTGACCATGGAGGTATCGCCGGGAGTCGTCATCGCGAGCGCGCCATGCGCGGCACCGTAATCGACTGCTGCCTGCGGCCCCTTGCCTTCGAGGAAGGCGTACGCGAGCCCCGACGCGAACCCGTCGCCGCCGCCGACGCGATCGTAGATTTCGAGGTTCTCGCGCACGATGGACTCGTAGAACTGGCCGCCGGCATAGACGATCGCGGACCAGTCGTTGAACGTCGCCGTCTTCGCGTTACGCAGGGTGGTCGCCGCCACTTTGAAATTCGGGAACTCCTTGACGGCGGTCAGGATCATCTTCTTGAAGTTCGCCGGATCGATCGCGGAGATGTGCTCGTCGAGCCCCTCGACCTCGAAGCCGAGACAGGCCGTGAAATCCTCCTCGTTGCCGATCATCACGTCGACATACTTCGCGATCTGGCGATTGACGCGCTGCGCCGCTTCCTTGCCGCCTTGGCTCTTCCACAAGGAGGGCCGATAGTTGAGATCGTACGAAACGATCGTGCCGTACTTGCGCGCGACCTCGACGGCTTCGAGCACGGTCTCGGCCGTATTCGACGCCAGCGCTGCGAAGATGCCGCCCGTGTGGAACCAACGCACGCCTTCTTCGCCGAAGAGCTTTTCCCAATTCACTTCGCCGGGACGGATCTGCGATGCTGCCGAGTTGGCGCGATCCGAGCAGCCGAGCGCCGCACGAATGCCGAATCCCTTCTCGGTGAAGTTGAGTCCGACGCGCGTGTTGCGGCCGATGCCGTCGAACTCGCGCCAGATGATGTGCGAGGTATCGACGCCGCCTTGCATGATGAAATCCTCGACCAGCCAGCCGAGGTCGTTGATCGGCAGCGCCGTGACGATCGTCGCGCGCTTGCCCCAGCACTTGCGCATCGCGCGCGCCACGTTGTACTCGCCGCCGCCCTCCCATACCTGGAAACTGCGCGCGTTGCGCACGCGGCCGAAGCCGGGATCGAAGCGCAGCATGACCTCACCCAGCGCCGCACAATCCCAGCGGCATTCCGTCGCCGGACGAATGTCGAGCACGTTGTCCGTCATGACTTCTTCTTGGCGCGAATGGCCTTGATCAGCTGAACCGTATCGCGCACTCGCGCTTCGATGCCGGCATAGTCTTGCTTGGCGAGCAGCTCCTTGGTGATGAGATTGCTGCCCATGCCGACCGCGACGACACCGGCATCGAACCACGCGCGCAGGGACTCTTCGGAAGGATCGACGCCGCCCGTCGGCATGATGCGCGTCCACGGGCACGGTCCGAGGATGGATTTCACGAAATCCGGTCCGCCGACGGAGCTACCCGGAAAGACTTTGACGATTTCGCAGCCGAGCTCTTCGGCAAAGCCGATCTCGGAGGCGCTGCCGCAGCCCGGGCAATAGGGGATCTTGCGTCGATTGCACACCTTGGCGACGTCGGGGTTGAGCACGGGGCCTACCACGAACTTCGCGCCGTTCGCGATGTAGATTCCCGCCGTGGGCGCATCGACGACCGAGCCGACGCCCATGATGATGCTCGGATCCGCCTTGTCGAAATAACGCGCGACCTCGTAGAACGTATGCGCCGCGAAATCGCCGCGATTGGTGAATTCGATGCACTTGGCACCGCCGTTGCCGCAGGCCTGGATCACCTTCTTACAGACCTCGACGTCGGGGTGATAGAAAACGGGGATGACGCCCTGCTCCATCATCGCCGACAGGACTGTCATACGGTCCTTGACCATCGTGCCTCCGAAAAAAACTTGATTAGCAGCGGGATCGCGCAATGGGCCGCCATTCTCGTGGAAACCGCTTGCTGTCGCAACGGATCGCACGGCACGCAGCTTTCTCGTCGCGGCCTAACGCTCGCGCGCTTCGCGGCGCTGACGACGCCATTCCCACGGCTCGACGCGCTCGTTCACCGGCAGCCCCCAAAGACCCACACGGGCATCGCGGGCGCGCTGCTCTTCGTCATAGAGGTCGGCGCTGCGCGCGTACTCCGGATAGAACCAAGCGGCACCGCGCTTGACGAGCTCGCGATTGACGTCGAGGTCCTCGACCCAGACGTATGCAACGATGCGTCCGTATTGATCGACGTCGCGCGGCACGAGCACGACATGCCGGCCTCTGACGAGATCGATGAGCGCGAGCTTGGCTTCCCAGCCGTACGGTTGGTCGCGCTCGGGCGCATCGATATCGGCCAGACGCACATCCATTTCATTGCCGCGCACCCGCACGCGCAGCGTGTCGCCGTCGCTGACCCATGTGACGGGTCCGTCGAACACGCCCTCATCGCCCGCGCGCGGCGAGCTCGTCGGCGCGCGCTGCACTCGCGCGGGATGACAATGACGCTCGCGCTTCGCGCGGTCGTAATGACAACCATCCCTGTCGACGGCACCCGGATGTGCCTGCAATGCAAGGGGCGCCAAAACGAGCGCCAAGAAAAAGGCGCGCGCCCAGCGATACGCGAGCACAATGACTGCCGTCTCAAACGAACACCGCATACGCAAGGCCCAGACGAATAGCGATCTCGAATCGGTAATGATACGGGCAGCTAGAGTCCAGGCCGTAGACTGTAGGCTGTAATCAGAGCCTTCAGCGGGAAGGACGCCAACGCGTCATGAGGGGCTACGGGCTACGGACTACGGGCTACGGGCTACGGGCTACGGGCTACGGGCTACAAGGCTACGGCCAGAAGCAGACGCCTGCCGTAAGCGTTCATTCGTGCCGCACGCAATTCTCGGCTCGCGATTTACCTATTCCCTTGGTCGATGGCTCCTGTTCTCCTTGAGCATCTTGCATGCGCGCGTCCGGAGCCTCACATGGATCAGGAAACGTTCAACTTGAGCATCCGTCGCTTTCTCAAGACGGTCGGCATCGCTTCGCAACGCGAGATCGAGCACGCGGTCGAGCAGGCATTACGCGAAGGCCGACTCCAGGGCGACGAGTCATTGCCCGTCAGGATGACCCTCGAGCTGCCCGCGCTGCAGCTCAAGGCGGATTTCGACGGCAAAGTGGAACTGGAGCGCAGCTCCACGTAGCGGGCGTACGGCTGTCATCGACTCAAGTCGCCGTAGGCTGTAGTCCAGCCCGCTGCGAGAAGGCTCCGTGGCAAGAAGACCGTTCAGCGCCTCGCGCCCAACTCATCGATATGATCGAGGAGCTGCGCGGGATCTTCGAAGACGCGGTAGGCGCCGGCGCGTTCGAGCTCTTCGAGCCCGTAGCCGCCCGACAAGAGCCCCACACCGAGGCCGCGGGCACGACGCGCCGCGAGCATGTCCCACACGCTGTCGCCGACGATGAAGCACGCGGAGATATCGACGTTCAACGCATCGGCCGCAGCGAGGAACAGGTCGGGATCCGGTTTGGCGTACTTGACCCGATCGCGCGTGATGATCGGCACGCGGCTCATGTCGAGGCCCAAGGTTTCAATCGCCGGGCCGGCCGTCTCCATCCGCCCGCTCGTGGCGATGGCCCACGGAATGCCGGCCTCGGACAAGAACGTCAGGAGCTCGCGCGCACCCGGCAATGGCCGCACGTGCTGAATGCGCGCACGATAGGCAGCGGCATGATGCTGCTGCAATCGCTCGATGCGCTCGGGCTCGATCTTCAGTCCCGTTTCTCGCAGCAACATGTTGGCGAACAGGCCGCCGCTCATGCCGATCTTGCGATGAATACGCCATACGGCGAGCTCGATCTGCTCGCTCGAAAGCGCCTCGTGCCATGCGAGCACGTGTTGATACACGCTGTCGATGAGCGTGCCGTCGAGGTCGAACAAGAATGCGGTAGGAAGTCGCAGCATGTGAGTCGACTCCAAGCAAGGTCACTGGCGGAAAGGTAACACGCGGCTGGGAGGCTGGAGACTGGGAGCTGGCACCAGATGCGCGATTGACGCGCCTTCTGGCCGTAGCCTGTAGCCCGTAGTCCGTTTCGCGAATGTAGACTCAAAGCTATAGCAAGTAGAACGTAGCGGCAGCCAAGCGCGCGGCGTTTTCCTCTTCCCAGAGTCCAGCACCCAGAACCCTACTTGAGCAACACATCCAAGACGAGCATCACCACCACCCCCGTCAGCAGCGAAAATGTCGCGAGATTCTTGTACTCGCCGCGATGGGTCTCCGGGATGATCTCGTCGCTGATGACGAACAGCATCGCGCCCGCAGCAATGCCGAGAATGACCGGAATGGCAGGCTCGGCCAGCCAAACGGCCGTGGCGCCGATCAACCCGCCGACGGGCTCGACGAGCCCCGTCAACGAGCCGACCCAAAACGCGCTCCACTTGCGGAAGCCGATGGCGATCAACGACACCGCCACCGCAAGCCCCTCGGGAATGTTCTGCAAACCGATGCCGATGCCGAGCGATACGCCGTTGGCCACGTCCTCGCCGGCGAAGCCCACGCCGACGGCCATACCTTCCGGAAAATTGTGCAATGTGATGGCGATGACGAAGAGCCACAGCCGCCCGAGCCGCCCGGTATCGGGCCCCTCGCGCCCCATTTCGAAGTGCTCGTGCGGGCTGTAGCGATGGATGTAGAACAGCATCGCGGCGCCGGCCAGCACGCCCGCGACGACCGTGAGCACGCCGTAGCCGACGTGGCTTGCGCGCGCTTCGGCATGCTCGATCGCAGGCTGCAAGAGCGAAAAGAACGAGGCGGCCAACATCACACCTGCCGCGCCGCTGATGAGCGCGTTCAGGACGCGGTCCGAAGGACGCCGCAAGAAGAACACCGCAGCGGCACCGACGGTGGTACCGAGCCCGGCCAGCAAGCTCGCCAGCGCGCCGAGCCGCACGATAGTGGCATCCTGCGGCACGAGCTCGGAGATGGTTTGCACGAGAGAGGGAGCGGCGCTCAAGCGAATTCCTCGTCGTGAAGTCGAGAGCGAATTATCGGAGCAAAGACGCGCGCGAGGCTACGGCCTACTGCCCTTCGTCCGCAGCCTCTACAATCGCGTCCTTTATCGGCCGCGACGCGAGAACGACCGGATGAAGCTGCATTCCTGGAACGTCAACGGCATTCGTGCCGTCGTGAAGAAAGGATTCTTCGTGCCGTACGTGAAGAGGTACAAACCGGACATCCTGTGCCTGCAGGAAACGAAGGCCGAGCGCGGCCAGGTCGAGATCGATCTGCCGGGCTACTTCGAGTATTGGAACTCGGCGAAGAAGAAGGGCTACTCTGGGACCGCGATTTTCACGCGACAAGAGCCGCTCTCGGTGGTGAACGGTTTTCCGGAAAGCTTCGCCAAGCGCTACAAGTTCGCCGACGAGCTCGAACGCGACGCTGCCGAGGAAGGCCGCCTGATCACCGCGGAATTCGAGAAATTCTTCGTCGTGACGGTGTACACGCCGAACGCCAAGGACGACTTGAGCCGGCTCAAGCTCCGTCACGAGCACTGGGATCCGGCCTTCCTTGCCTATTGCAAGCAGCTCGAGAAGAAAAAGCCCGTGATCTTCTGCGGCGACCTCAACGTCGCGCACACCGAGCTCGATCTGGCGAATCCGAAAGCGAACCGCGGACGCAAGGGCTTCACCGACGAGGAACGTGAAGGCTTTCAGCGATTCCTCGATGCCGGCTTCGTCGACACGTTCCGCCTGTTCAAGCAGGGCAACGGCTATTACACGTGGTGGAGCCAGTTCACCAACGCGCGCGAGCGGAACGTGGGATGGAGAATCGATTACATCCTGGTGTCCGCCTCGCTCAAGGACGCGGTCAAGAAGGCCGAGATTCACGCCGAGGTCATGGGCAGCGATCACTGCCCCGTCAGCATCACGCTCGATATCTAGCGTCGCGGACCGCGTGACTTCTCTTCAGGGAGGATGCGCTTCGGGAAGCATCCGCCCTCATCCTTCGCGCCCAAGCTCCTTCGGCCACTCGATCACGAACGCCGCGCCGCCAAGGGAGGCTTGCTGCGCCTCCACCTCGCCGCCGTGCCACTCGACGATGCGTTTGACGATCGCAAGCCCGAGCCCGAATCCGCTGCGCTCGCGACCGGGCTCGTTGAGCTGCACGAAGGAATCGAACACGCGGCGGCGTTCGGCTTCCGGAATGCCGGGCCCGTCGTCTTCGACGCAGAGGCGATAGCGCTCCGCTCCAACGTCGAAGCGCACGCCCACCCGCGTGTTCGCGTAGCGCAGCGCGTTGTAGAGCAGGTTGCGCAGCACGGTTTCGATCAGATGCGCATCGCATCTCACCTCGCGGGCGCGCTCGTCGACGACGCAGTCGATCGACAGCTCGGTGCGCGCACCGCGCCGCACGGATTCCGCCACGGCCGGCAGGATCAGCGTGAAGTCATGCGCAGCGATGTTGAGCGGCACTTCCGCACGCTCGAGGATCGCGTACTCGAGCGTGGCATTGACGAACCGGTTGAGATCGGCGATGTCGGTGTCGATGCTGTCGAGATGCTGCGCAAGGCGCTTCGGATCGTTCGTGGAGCGCGCCATCTCGACCTCGAAACGCATGCGCGCAAGCGGCGTCTTGATCTCGTGCGAGAGCGCGTTCGTCAGATCCTTCTGCGAGCCGATGAGCGCATCGATGCGTACCGCCATGCGCTTGAAGGCCTGCGCGAGCGGATAGATCTGCGAGCCGGGCTTGATGTGCGCCTCGAAGCGCCAGTTGCGGTCCCCGAAGCGCATCGTCGCCTGCTCGAGCGCCCGCAGATCGCGCGTGAGCGGCCACAGCCACATCATCAGGATGAGCGCGATGGCGGCATAGAAGATGAACGCAAGGATCCAATCGAGGACGGTGCGCCGCGGCTCGTAGGCTTCGTAACGGAACGCGAGCACGCGTCCGTCGTCGGCCAACTGCTTCAAGACCCACGCGCGCTCGCTGCCTTCGCGCATGAGTGCGATCTCGCCGCGCGCAAGGCTTGCGAGCGTCTCCTCGCCCGCAATGTCGCGCGACTCGAACAGCTCGAGATCGACACCGGTCGCAGCGGCGAGCTCGTCGACGAACGCCTCGCGCTCGGCGAAAGACACTTTGCGCAGCTGCTCTTCGACGATGGCGAGACTCGCGGCCTGCGGACGCGTCTCGGCACGCCACTCGTCCGAGGAACGCCACTCCTGCCAGATGCGCTCCTGACCCCAGCTCACCGCAGCGAGCGTGATCACGATCAGGAGATAGAGCTGCAGGAAATGTCGAACCATGAACGCGGACGCTGCGGATCTTGGTTACGCGTGCGGCAAGCCCTGGCTGGCGCTCGCGAGCGCGTTACGCTTGAGACTCTTCGCCCCAGGCGTCCGCCACGAACAAGTAGCCGTGTCCCCACACGGTGCGAATCCGGCTCGCATCCGCATCGCCGAGCTTCTTGCGCAGATGCGAGATCCGCACGTCGAGCGTGCGGTCGAGGCCGTCGTACTCGCGCTTGTAGAGCTTGAGATACAGGTTCTCGCGCGACTGGACTTCGCCGGCCTTGGAAGCGAGCGCATAGAGCAGATCGAACTCGTTGCTGGTCAGCCCGATCAGCTTGCCGTCGAGCGTCACGGCCCGCGCCGCGGTGTCGATCGTCAGCATACCGAAACGCAGCGACTTGTGCTCAGGGCCGTATGCCATGCGGCGCCGACGCAGCAAGGCGTTGATGCGCGCGACGAGCACGCGCGGCTCGACGGGCTTGACGACGTAGTCGTCGGCGCCGAGCTCGAGGCCGAGCACCTGATCGATGTCGGTATCGCGCGCGGTCAGCATAAGGATCGGCAGCGAATTCGAGGCGCGCACTTCCTTGCACACCGCAAAGCCGTCGCGCCCGGGCAACCCGAGATCCAGGACCAGCAGATCCGGCGCCTCGCGCTGGACGCGATCGAGCACGCGATCGCCGCGATGCTCGACGATCACGCGAAAACCGTTGGCATCGAGATACGTTCGGACGAGCTCGGCAAGGCGCGTATCGTCCTCGACGAGCAAGATGAGCGGTGGATGCTCGACACTCATGACTCTCGAATGAATGCTTGCCGCCGGGCGCGCCGCGTCCGGCCGAATCTTACGAGAAAATATTCCACGGCTGGTGACGCTTGCGCCGCAGGCGAATGGCTTCGCGAATGACGGTCACGGCCTGCGAGGCCAGCACGTTTTCGAGCTCCGGGTCGCGCAGCTCGACCAACAGATCCTCGCTGAACTCGAGCTCGACGCTGTAGACGCCGCGTGAATAATTCTCCCAACAGCGCTTGATCTCCGGGCGTCCGGCGATCACCAGGCACAACGATTCGTTGCGCGGAGCGCGCCATTCGGCGCGCACGGTCGTCTCGCAGGACTCGACGCCGGCCGGCAACGTACACAGCCGCGGACGGACCTTGAGCTCGATGGACGAGGCGGCGCTCGCGCTCGACCAGCTCACCGCCCCGAGCACCAGCAGCGCCAGCGCGCTACAGAACCTTGAAGACGAATCCCGCGAAGTAGGTGGTGACGCGGTGCTTGCCGACGATCGGGCTGTCGGCGATCGCGTCGTCGAGCCGTTCGTGATGCACGTGCGCGCTGAAGGTCCAGCGCTCCGAAATGGGGTGCGCGAACCCGAGCTTGACGAAAGGATTGAACGCCGCGCCCGGCTCATACAGATCGTCGATCCCGTAGTAGTACCCGACGAGCTTCGCGCTCTTCCACGTGAAGCCCGCGCTCACGACAAGCGAACTTGTCGATTGTACGACAGGGGTGGCGACTGCGGCGCGCACTTCATAGCCTTGATGCTCGCCCGTCACTTCACGGAGCAGGTCGAGCTGGCCGATGAAATCGCCGAATCTGAACAGCCATTCGGGGCCGGCCAGATAGGTCGTGTTTCGATTGTGCAGGGGATATTGCTCTACGATTTCGGGGAGCGGTGCGCCTTCGATGAGCGTCGAGGGCGGCTCATTGAGGGACAACGTGCTTCCCGACACGAAAATGTTCTGCAAGTCGTCGCTGAAGAAGAACACGCGGTCGTAGCCCGGCGCCGCGACGACATTGAACGTATGCGCGTCCGACTCGTACAGCGTGAAGCCGAATTCGAGATTCTCGAGGAAGAACCGCTCGCCGTAATAGCTGATCTGCGGCAGGACATAGAGCGGGATATCGTCGTTGCCGATGATCGGATTGGAGCGCTCGCCGAAGCCCATGCTCAACGCGAGGTGGAGCTTACCGACCAGCACGCAGTCCGCCGACGGTGTCCGGCACCCCGCTTGCGCCGCGATCGGCTGCGCGAGCGCGCCGAGCAGCGCTAGGACGCAAAGGGACGGACGAAAACGCATGATGGCAGGCGGATCCCGGGATCTGACACGGGTGAAATTATCCCAGAGCCGGCCCACCCTTCTGTCAAGGCTGCGTATCGATTTGTAACCCGACTGTACTGCTGGAACGGGCTCACAGCGCCCGCTACGCCCGTGCCTGCAGGTACGCACGCCAGCCGCCGAGCGACGTGATCTCCTGCGCGTTCGCGACGGCCGCCGCTTCGCACAGAAACCCGCTCACTTGCGAGCCGTCTTCGAGCTCCACCTTGCCGATGCCGAGCGGCGCGGGAATGCCATCGACGAAGCCGCCGAATGCGTGCTGCGGCACGGCCCACACTTCGACGTCGATGGGTGCACCGCCCTCCCGCACGCGCACGAGGCCGGGCCGCCGCGGCGGACCGCCGGGCAAGACATAGAACCGATAGCACGCCGCTGTGCGCGTCGCGCGCACGAACCAAGCGCGCCGCTCGAGCAGCTGATGATTGAGCGGCAGCCCGCGCATGTGCGCACCGCAGACGGCCACGGCGATGTGGCCCGGTGGAATTTCCTCGGTGGGGTACGCGGGCGGCAACAACCACGGAGTTGCACCCGCGCGCGTGACGCTGGCGCGATGCAAGCGATCCGCATAACGCAGCAGCATGCGCTCCGAAGCGCACGGACCGATCAGCGTCACCCCGAACGGCAAGCCGTCGGCGCGAAATCCGGCAGGCACCGCCACCGCGGCAAGATCGAGCAGATTGACGAAATTCGTGAACGTCCCGAGCCGGCTGTTGAGCGCGATGGGATCGGCCGCCACTTGCGCCTGCGTGTAGATCGCGGGCGCGGTCGGCACCACGAGCGCGTCGATCTCCTCCCAGACCGGCGCGGTTTGGCGTGCCAGCCGCTGCAAGCGATAGAACGCCGTAAACGCTTGGGCTGCGCTCGGTTCCGCCCCGCGCGCGATGATCGCGCGCGTGACCGGATGAACCTCGTCGGCATGCTCGCACAAGAACGCCCCGACCGCCGCGTAGCGTTCGGCCAGCCACGGACCGTCATAGAGCAGCCGCGCTGTTTCGAGGAACGGCTCGAGATCGACTTCGACGAGCTGCCAACCGAGAGCGCGCACGCGCTCGATCGCCTCGACATAGGCCGCCAAGTACGCCTCATCGAGGCAGCGCTCGACTTGCGCGAACCGTCCGACGCCGATGCGCACGGCATCGTTCGCCATGCGCATCGATGGCGCATCGATACGCGCAAAATCGCGCGAGTACTCGTCGTAGTCGTCGAATCCTTCCGCGACGCGCAAGACGATTTCGGCCTCGTCGCTCGCGAAGGCGAAGATCGACACGCAATCGAGCGAACGGCAGGCAGGCACGACGCCCCGCGTGCTCAGCCGTCCGCACGAAGGCTTCAAGCCCACGATATTGTTGAACGCTGCCGGCACGCGTCCGGAGCCGGCCGTGTCCGTGCCCAGCGCGAAGCTCACCAGCCCGCGCGCGACCGCCACCGCCGAGCCGCTGCTCGACCCGCCTGAGATATACGAAGGATCGAAGGCATTGGCGCACGCACCATACGGCGAGCGCGTGCCGACCAATCCTGTCGCGAACTGATCGAGGTTCGTCTTGCCGATCGGAATCGCGCCGGCCTCGATCAATCTGCGCACGACCGGCGCGCTCTCGGCAGGCGTGTAGCTGAACGCTGGACAGCCCGCCGTGGTCGGCACACCAGCCAAATCGATATTGTCCTTGATCGCAAAGGGCACGCCGTAAAGCGGCAGATCGTCCGGTGCGCTGGCTTCCAGCGCATGCGCATACTCGAGCACCGCCTCACGCGACAGACGCGCGATCCAGATCGCCTCGTCGTCGGCGCGCTCGATCCGCTCGAGAACGCGCTCTACGACCTGCGTCGGCCGATAGCGGCCGCTGCGATAGCCCTCGCGCAGCGCTGTGATCGTGAGCTCAATCATGCTGCTGCTCCGGCCGAATCACCGCGAGCACATCGCCCGCACGCACGGTCGCGCCGCGCCGCACACGCACCTCGACGAGCTCCCCCGTCTCGTCCGCCAAGATAGGAATCTCCATCTTCATCGCCTCGATCAAGAACAGCTCCTGCGCTTCGCGCACTTTGTGGCCGGGCTCGGCGGACACTTGCCAAATGCTGCCGGAGACGGGCGCCGTGATCGCGATCGTCCCGGCCGGCACTGCCGCGCTGCCCTCTTCGTCCGCCGTGAGATCGACGTCGCTCGCAAAGGTGAGCTGCCCTTGACTGCGCCAGCGTTCGCGCTCGGCCTCGAAGGCGGCGTGCTGGCGCGCCTTGAACGCCGCGATCGAATCGGCGTGGGTCGCAAGGAAATTTCGATACTCCTTGAGACTCAGAACCGTCTCTTCGACCTCGAGCTTGTAGCGCCCGCGCGGGAACTCATCGCGCAGCGTGAGCAGCTCTTCGGCCGTGACGGGGAAGAAGCGGATCTGATCGAAGAAGCGCAGCAGCCAAGGCTTGCCTTCGATGAAGTCCTGCGTCTGACGGTACCGATTCCACATCTGTACCGTGCGGCCGACGAATTGATAGCCGCCCGGCCCTTCCATGCCGTAGATGCACAGATACGCTCCGCCGATGCCGACAGCGTTTTCAGGTGTCCACGTGCGCGCGGGGTTGTACTTGGTCGTCACGAGCCGGTGCCGTGGATCGAGCGGCGTGGCCACCGGCGCGCCGAGATACACGTCGCCGAGCCCCATCACGAGATAGCTCGCATCGAACACGATGCGACGCACGTCTTCGATCGAGTCGAGCCCGTTGACGCGACGAATGAACTCGAGATTGCTGGGGCACCAAGGCGCGTCCTTGCGTACCGATTGCATGTACTTCTCGATCGCAAGACGCGTTGCCGGATCGTCCCACGACAACGGCAGATGGACGATGCGGCTCGGCACTTCGACATCGTCGATCGCAGCGAGCGCAGACTCGGCCCGCTCGAGCTCGGCAAGCAGCTCGCGCTGCGAGAGCCGTTGCGGATCGAAATGAACCTGCAAGGAGCGGATGCCCGGCGTCAGCTCGCGCAGGCCCGGCATGCGCAGACCGTTCAAGTGCTCCATGAGCGCGTGCACCCGGAAGCGCAGCGCGAGATCCAGCACGTTCTCGCCGTACTCGACGAGGAGATAGCAATCGCCCGCCTGTCGATAGCAGACGGCCGGCCGCTCGCCTGCCTGCGGCAGACGCAACAGCACGGCATCGTCGTCGTGCTTGCCCGCTGCACGCCGCATGCGCAGCATCGGCGTAGCCGGCGCATGCGACACGCTCAACGTGCGGATCGACTCATTTTGCGCCTCGTCGAGCGCCCGCGCCTCGGCGAACGAGACGCGCACGAACCGCACCTTGTCGCCGGGCCGCAATTGCCCGACCTTCCACAGATCTGCGCGCACGATCGTCGCAGGACACACGAAGCCGCCGAGACTCGGGCCATCCGGCCCCAGGATCACCGGCATATCGCCGGTGAAGTCGATCGCACCGATCGCATAGGCGTTATCGTGAATATTCGACGGATGCAGCCCGGCTTCGCCGCCGTCCGCCCGCGCCCATTTCGGTTTCGGCCCAATCAGCCGCACACCGGTGCGGCTCGAGTTGTAGTGCACCTCCCAACTGGTCGCGAAGAACGTCTCGATGTCCTCAGGCGTGAAGAAATCGGGTGCGCCGTGCGGACCGTACATGACACGCAAGGTCCACTCGTGCGTGTATTGCGGAATCAGATCGGGCGGCAGAGCACGGCCATCGGCAGCAGCTTGCGTCGGCTCGCACAGATGCAAGACGTCGCCGGCGCGCAGCGCACGTCCGGCGTGACCGCCGAATTGACCGAGCGTGAACGTGGCGCGGCTGCCGAGATAGAGCGGCACGTCGATGCCGCCCTGTACGGCTAGATACGTGCGCTGTCCTGCGCCCTGAACGCGCTTGAGCTTGAGAATGCTGCCGGCCTCGGCTTTGACGGCCGTCCAGAGCGGCACGCTGCGCTTGTCGCCTGTCGCCGAGACGAGCTCAGCCTGCATGGGCGCGCCCGCCAGCGCAATTGTCCGCGCGCAGTTGAACTTGAGTGTCGGTCCGGTTGCGGTGAGCTCGAGCCCTGCGGCGCCTTCCGCGTTGCCCACGAGGCGATTCGCCAACCGAAAGGCCAAATCGTCCATCGGACCCGACGGCGGCACGCCGATGTCCCAATAGCCGACACGCCCCGGAAAATCCTGCACCGTCGTGTGCGTACCCGGCTGCAATACTTCGATCGTGCTCGGACGAAACGCGAGCTCGTTGAGCCAGCGCGTGAACTGGCGTCCTTCGCGAAAGCGCTCGTGCGCGACGATCGCGCGCAAGAAGGCGAGATTCGTTTCGATGCCGTCGATGCGTGTCGCTGCGAGCGCGCCTTCGAGCCGTGCGAGCGCCGCTGCGCGATCTTCGGCGGTCGCGATCACTTTCGCGAGCATCGGATCGTAGAACGAAGAGACCTCGCAGCCAGTCTCGATCCAGTGATCGACGCGTACGTCGTCCGGCAGCTCTACGTTCGAGAGCAGACCGCTCGATGGCCGAAAGCCGTTCGCGGGATCCTCGGCGTACAGGCGCGCCTGAAGCGAATGACCGCGAGCGGCCGGACGGCGCGAAAGATCCGGCAGATCGCCCGCCGCCGTGCGCACCATCCATTCGACCAGATCGATGCCCGTGACTTCCTCGGTCACGCCGTGCTCGACCTGCAGACGCGTGTTCACTTCGAGGAAATAGAACGCTTCGGTTTCATCGTCGTAAACGAATTCGACCGTACCGGCCGAGCGATATGCGACGGCTCGTCCCAAGCGTTCGGCGCACGCAAGCAGGCGTTCGCGCACCTGCGCGGCCAGTCGTGGCGCCGGCGTTTCCTCGATGACTTTTTGATTACGGCGTTGCACGGAGCAATCGCGCTCGCCGAGCGCCACGACGTTGCCGCGTCCATCCCCGAAAATCTGTACTTCGATGTGCCGCGCGCGCGGCACGAACTTCTCGAGAAAGAGCCCGCCTTGGCTGAAGCTCATCTGCGCGAGCCGCTCGACTGCCGCAAATGCCGCCGTGAGCTCCGCATCGTTCGTGCACAGCTGCATGCCGATGCCGCCGCCGCCCGCAGTGCTCTTCAACATCACCGGATAGCCGATTCGCGCTGCCGCTGCGCGCGCTGCTGCGACATCGGCCAGCAAGCCGCTGCCCGGCAAGAGCGGCACGTCTTCGGCCAGTGCGATCTCGCGCGCCGAATGCTTGAGCCCGAAGCGGCGAATCTGCTCAGGCGTCGGACCGATGAACGCAAGCCCCGCCGCCTCGCACCGTTCCGCGAACGCGGCGTTCTCGCTCAGAAAGCCATAGCCGGGATGAATCGCCTGCGCGCCAAGCTCACGCGCGGCAGCGATGATGAGATCTTGCTTGAGATAGCTCTCGGCTGCCGGCGCAGGACCAAGCCGCACCGCCTCGTCCGCCATCGCCACGTGCCGCGCGTGCCGATCAGCATCCGAATACACCGCAACGGAACGAACCTTCAGGCGCCTGAGCGTACGAATGATCCGGCAAGCAATCGCGCCGCGATTGGCGATCAGCACCTTGTCGAACATCGAGCACCACGATTCAAGGTGCCGGGTCGTCCCGGCGATACGGATAGCCTTGCGGGTCGTCCCGCAAGGAAGGCGATGAAGCGACCAGGTGACGAAGTGCCCAAGCCGCAGGCGCAGTCAGCAAAGATCACGCTGTCTTGCGATCCGATCCCTCACCCCGGATGCCGCCATCGGATCGACAACGGCGGACACCGCCGTCCGACTTCGACACTCCGTCACCTCGTCGCTCCCCTTAAGCCCTTGCCTCAGGCCGCATCCCACACCGCCACCTCGACCGGCGTCGGGTTATAGGCATTGCATGGGTTGTTGAGCTGCGGACAATTCGAGATCAGCACCACGACATCCATTTCCGCGCGCATCTCGACATAGCGACCCGGACCGGACACACCATCGGCAAACGTGAGCTTGCCGTCCGGCGTCACGGGCACGTTCATGAAGAAATTGATGTTGCTCGACAGGTCGCGCTTGCTGAACTCGCGGTTGTATTGCTTCCCCCAGCGCGCGAGCGCGAGCAGGAAGTTGTCGCGGCAGCTGTGCATGTGACGCTTCTCGAGCGCATAACGCACGGTGTTGCTCTCCGCGGAGCATGCGCCGCCCAGCGTATCGTGACGGCCGCACGTGTCTGCAACGATCGTCAGCATCGTTCTGCCTTCGTTCGAAAGCAGCTTCGTGCCCGTCGTGAGATAGATGCTGCCCTGCGCACGCACGGTATCGACCGCGCTGTAGCGCTCATCGAGCGTTTCGGCGTTGTAGAACAGCGTGTCGACCGCCTGATTGCCTTCCAAGTCGACGATCCGGAAGATCTGGCCGCGCTCAATCCGTCCCATCCAAGGCTCACCCGCCGGCACGATCTCGCGCCGGATCGCCTTCGCCATGTCGAGCTCACTTTCTCTAAGCATCGTTCTCTCGTCAGCGTTCTGGTCTCGTGTGGGCGCTTACCCGCAGTCGCGCCGGCGCCCTACATCTGCCGCATCCACATCTCCGTGTTGCGAAAGCCCCGTTCGTTCTCCGGACACTTGCGCCGACACGGATCGTTGCGCGCCGGCGGCCGCGAATGCCATGCCGTGAGGTGCACTTCGCGCGGGGCGTATTGCGGATTGGGATCGAGCGGATGCGGACACGTCGTCATGACGACGAGCGTGTTCATCTCGAACCTCAGATCGACATAGGCACCCGGCTTGGCGAGCCCAGTGTGGAACTTGAGCGCGCCTTGCTCGTCCACCGTGACTTTGCTGAAGAAGTTGATCGTGGCGCCGAAATCGCGCTTGCCGAGCCCGTACTTGCCGAGCTCGGTCAGCAAGCTGTCGTAGCCGTTCTTGTAATAGTCGTTGCGCAGCTCCTGATAACGCGTCTTGCCGTACTTCTTCTCAACCATCTCGGCGTTCGAGACGCCGCAGATCGTGTCGTGCCAGCCGAACGTATCCTCCGTGATCGAGCAGAGAATGCGTCCCATGTCGGAGTAGCACACGTAATCCTTGGTGAGGTACGCCGTGTGCTGCGCCTTGAGCGTATCCGGCATGTTGTAGCGTTCGAGCGGATCGTCGTAGTTGTAGAGCAGCACGGACACATTCGCTCCGCCCGTGACATCCATGATGCGCATCGTGACGCCACGGCGCAGCAGGCCGGACCAGTGCGCGCCCGGCATCACGCGCTCTTCCCACAGCACCCAATAGGGCGTGCTCTCTGTCATCGATCGGGCTCTCCGCATTCGAGTCAGGACGCAGAGTGAATAGCAAGGAGCATGCCGTGAGCAGGCGGACGTCGTCTCGAGCGCCGGAAGATCAAGGCAGCGCGCGAAAATCGCGCGCACCGCGAGCGAACAGATGCCTGCTCAACATTGATGCGATTGCTCGCGCGTCGCACTCATGTTGTGCAACGACACCGAACGCTTGCCCCATCTATGCGCAAACGCACGCTTCGACGTCGCTCATGCGCGTTGTCCCAAATCGAAGCGCGCTGCATTGCCGTCTTGTTTTTCTTGCATGACCGTTCGCGCGCACCGCTGTTCATGCGCTCCCTTGCGCATGCGGCACGCGGCTTGCACTTCCTTCCTCGCAAGAATGTGCCTCTAGGGTTCCGATCGTTCATCGATGGCTGGTCCAAGAGAGGCAGTCCAGCGACTGCTGGATACACGGCGGGACAAAAGCCCGGGAGGTTTGCGGCGCGGGATCGCTGCGGCCCCCGCGGCCGCACCTTCCCGAGCTTACGAAGTGGCCTTGACACTGAGGAGACGGGAGATGCGTTCATACTTGAAAAACCTGGCCCGCACTTCGCTTCTGCTCGGCGCACTCTGTTGCGCCTTGTTCGCACACGGTGCATCCGCCGCCGAGAAGAAGACCTTCAAGGTCGCCTGGAGCATCTATGTCGGCTGGATGCCGTGGGAGTACGCCGCCAGCAGCGGCATCCTCAAGAAATGGGCGGACAAGTACGGCATCAGCATCGAGCTCACGCAGATCAACGACTACGTCGAGTCGATCAATCAGTACACGGCCGGCGCCTTCGACGCCTGCGCCATGACGAACATGGACATGCTCACGATTCCCGCGGCCGGCGGCGTCGACTCGACCGCGCTCATCCTGGGCGACTTCTCGAACGGCAACGACGGCATCGTGCTCAAGGGCAAGGGCAAGAAGCTTGCCGACATCAAAGGCATGTCGGTCAACGTGCTGGAGCTGTCCGTGTCGCACTACGTGCTCGCCCGCGCGCTCGAATCGGTCGGCCTCAAAGAACGCGACATCAAGCTCGTCAATACTTCCGATGCCGACATCATCGCCGCCTTCGCGGCAGCCGATACCACCGCCGTCGTCGCCTGGAAACCGCAGCTGAGCGAAATCCTGGCGCAACCGAATGCGCAGCTCGTGTTCGATTCGACGCAGATCCCCGGCGAAGTGATCGACATGATGGTGGTCAACACGGAAGTGCTGAAAGCCAATCCGAGCCTCGGTAAAGCGCTCACCGGCGCGTGGTACGAGGCCATGACAGTCTTGAAGAGCAAGGATCCGCAAGCGCTCGCGCACATGGCGGCTGCTGCCGGCACCGACGTCGACGGCTTCAACGGCATGCTGTCGACGACGCGCATGTTCTGGACACCCGAGGAAGCATACGAATTCGCGACCAGCGACAATCTCGTCACGACGATGGACCTCGTGCGCAAGTTCTCCTTCGAGCACGGTCTGCTCGGCGAGGGTGCCCGCAGCCCGGATGCGGTCGGCATCGCGTTTCCGAACGGCAAGACGCTCGGCAATCCCAAGCGCATCACGATGCGGTTCGATGCGACCTACTTGAAGATGGCGCTGGAAGGCAAGCTGTGATCGATTCTCGCGACATTGCATCAAGACACGAGCTGCTGCTCGATCCGCTCGAGGCGCAACGGGCAGGATGCCCGTCCTCGAGCGGCCGCATACGCGATCAAGCCATTGCGCGTGCGGTTTGAGGAGGGAGACGCAACATGCCCCGTCTGGTCAACCTCCACCCGAGTCGCGGCACAGGACTGCTACTCGGGCTCTTGCCGTTTGTCATCCTGGTGTTCGCGTACGTGCTCGGCTCGAATGCGCGCTTGGCGGAGAACCCCGACGACAAGCTCCTGCCGGCACCGTCGAGCTTCGTCGAGACGATCAACAAATACGCGTTCGAGGAAGATCGTCGTAGCGGCCAACGCTTGTGGTGGGTCGATACCGGCGCGAGCCTCAAGCGCCTGCTCGTCGCGCTGACGCTCAGCGCTGCGCTCGGACTCGCGCTCGGCTTGGCGATCGGCGCCATACCGTATGTGCGCTCGCTCCTGCTGCCCTTCGTCGCTGCATTCGGAATGATCCCGCCGCTCGCAATCCTGCCGATCCTGTTCATCGTGCTCGGGCTCGGCGAGACGGCGAAGGTCGCGCTCATCGTCATCGGCATCACGCCAATCGTCGTGCGCGACATTGCGCTGCGCGCGAGCGAGATTCCGAGCGAGCAACTCATCAAAGCACAGACGCTCGGCGCATCGAGCTGGCTACTCGCCGTGCGCGTGCTGCTGCCGCAGCTGCTGCCGCGGCTCATCGACACGATCCGGCTCAATCTCGGCTGCGCTTGGCTGTTCTTGATCGCCGCCGAGGCGATCGCGTCGACCGAGGGCTTGGGCTATCGCATCTTTCTTGTGCGGCGCTACATGGCGATGGACGTGATTCTTCCGTACGTCGCCTGGATCACGGCGCTCGCATTCTTCATGGACTACGCGCTGCGCCGCGCGCGGCGCGCACTGTTCCCTTGGGCGGAGAGCGTTTGATGGCGGAGGTGAAGATTCGACGGCTGTGGAAAGAGTACGGTGCTCAGGTCGTGCTCGAGAATCTCAATCTGACGATTGCCGACGGCGAGTTCGTAACGATCGTCGGCGCTTCCGGCTGCGGCAAGACGACGTTCCTCAAGATGCTGCTCGGAGTGGAGAAGCCGACACGCGGGGAGATCCTGCTCGACGGTCAACCGCTCGTCTACGAGCCCGCACCCGATCGCGGCATCGTCTTCCAGCGTTACTCGCTGTTTCCGCATCTCACCGTCACCGAGAACCTGCTGCTCGGACTCGAGCTCGCCCACTCCCGCGTGCTCGGCCGCCTGTTCGGCCGCGCCCGCCGGCAAGCGCTCGAACGTGCACGTGCGCTGCTCGAGGAGATCGGCCTGTATACCGCACGCGACAAGTATCCGTCGCAACTCTCGGGCGGCATGCAACAGCGTTTGTCGATCGCGCAGTCGGTGATCTGCCAGCCGAAGATTTTGCTGCTCGATGAGCCCTTCGGCGCGCTCGATCCCGGCATCACGGCGGACATGCACGAAATCATCCTGCGGCTGTGGGAAGCCAATCGCATGACGGTCTTCATGGTGACGCACGACGTCAAGGAAAGCTTCCAGCTCGGCACGCGCCTGCTCGTCTTCGACAAGAAGCGGCACGATCCGCAGGCGCCGGAGGCATACGGCGCAACCGTCACCTACGACATTCCGCTCAATCGCAATCGTTATCCGATCGCCGCGTGAGCGATCGATAGCGCGGCTGTCGCGACGTCAGCGACCCGTCTGCATCAGCCGATAGCTGAGCTCGAGAGTCGGCATGGCAATCCCGAGCTCGCGGCCACGCGCAAGCGCGTACCCGAGCGTCTCTTCGATCTCGAGCGGCGTGCCGCGATCGATGTCCTGCAACGTCGACATGCGATGCTCGGGCGCGTTCTCCTTGAAGCGCTGGCCGATCTCCTGCACGACACAGACGGCATCGGCATCCGCGCCCGACGCGAGCGTCTTCGCCGGCAGCGGCGAGAGATCCATGAGCGGGATGCGCAGCGCTTCGGCAAGCCGCGCCACCTCGCGCACGAGCTGCACCGCCACCCAGGCGCCGTTCGCATCGCTCAAGTATCGCCACGTGTTGAGCCGCGTGAGCGCCGCCAGCGGCACGAGTCCCGCCCACGCGACAAACTTCGACCACTCGCGCGTTTGAATGTCCGGGTACGCGGCGCAACGCACGCCCGCCGCATCGATCGTTTCGGCCAGTGCGGTCACGCGCTCGCTCATCGCGCCGGAGAGCTCGCCGAGATGCAAGCCGACATTGCGCGTGAACAGCACCTCTCCTGATGCCAGGAGCTCGCCGCTGAAGTCCGCCATCGCGCCGAGCACGGCGGTTTGCGGGAACACACGTGCGAGCAGCTCGTCCTTGACGACGCCGTTCTGCATCGAAAAGGCGGTGCCGACCTTGACGTGCGCATACGGCTCGAGGCTCGGCAATGTATCGATCGCCTTGGTCGCTACGACGAAGCAATCGACCGCGTCCAGCTCAGCCGGTTTGGTTACGACCGCGCAGCGCTCGCGCAGCTCGTTGAGGCCGTGCACGATGAGACCGTCACGTTCGATCGCCTGCGCGCGCCGCCCGCGCGCGAGCACGATCACCTCGTGCCCTGCGCGCACCAGATGCGCGGCGAGGATCGTACCGAGCGCGCCGGCGCCGAGAATCGCAAACTTCATACCGTTGCTCGCATCGCTCTCTGAAACTCCAAGGAGGCAGCAGCTTACGCGAGCAGCGTGGATGCAACCAGACGGGCCCAAGGCGCGCGCCAAACCTTACGCGCCCCAGGCATTTCCTCTTCAGCCGGTGAGCCCGTACACGGGCACGGGCGGAGGATTGCGCTCGGCAAACTGGCCGTTCCAATACGCATAGTACGGATACGGCGGCGTGACGCTGCTGGCCGCATCGAGTCTGCGCACCTGCTCCTCGCTGAGCCGCCAGCCGGCGGCGCCGAGATTGTCCTTGAGCTGCGCTTCGTTGCGCGCACCGAGCAGCACCGTGGCCACGCTCGGACGCGCCATGATCCAGTTGATCGCGACCTGCGCCACGCTCTTGCCTGTCTCATGCGCGATCGACTCGAGCGCATCGACGACGCGATAGAGCCGTTCGTCGTCCACCGGCGGACCGATATGCGCGGTCTCGTGCAATCGGCTTTCTCTCGGCAAGGGTTGCCCGCGCCGCACACGGCCGGTCAAGCGGCCCCATCCGAGCGGACTCCATACGATTGTGCCCACGTTCTGATCGAGCGCGAGCGGCATCAGCTCCCACTCGTAGTCGCGGCCGATCAGCGAGTAGTACGCCTGGTGCGCAACGATACGCGCATAACCGTAACGATCGGCGACGGCGAGCGATTTCATGAGCTGCCAGCCGGAGTAGTTCGAGACGCCGATGAAGCGCACTTTGCCGGACCTCACCAGCGTATCGAGCGTCGCCATCACGCTTTCGACGGGCGTCAGCGCATCGAACTGATGCAGCTGCAGCAGATCGATGTAATCGGTCTGCAGTCGCTCGAGCGCGCGCTCGACGCCGCGAAGCAGATGCGCTCGCGACGCACCGACGTCGTTGCTGCCGGACCCTACTCGCAAGCCGATCTTGGTCGAAACGATCGCCTTGTCGCGGCGCCCCTTCAATGCTTCGCCGAGAATCGCCTCCGCAGCCCCGTCGGAATAGGCATCGGCGGAATCGAAGAGGTTCGCGCCCGCATCCAGACAGATATCGATGAGCCGCTTGGCCTCAGCGACATCGGTTCTGCCCCATGCACCGAACAGCGGCCCCTTGCCGCCGAACGTTCCCGTGCCAAAACCGAGCACCGGCACCTTGAGCCCTGATGTACCCAACACACGATATTCCATGTCGCCTCCTCGTCTTGGCGAGATCGGAAGGCGCACGCTAGGGCGTCGGCTTCGTGGTAAAAACCCTCGTGCGAGCGAATCAGTTTTCGCGTTTCGTCGAAAATCATGGACCGCATCACCGATCTGCAGCTGTTCCTGCGCGTTCTCGATCTCGGCTCGATCAGCGCGGCGGCACGCAGCCTCGATCTGTCGGTCGGCGTCGCAAGTCAGCGTCTGAAGCGTTTGGAACGTGCGCTTGGCGTCAAGCTCCTCCATCGCAGCACCCGGCAACTGCATGCCACGCCCGAGGGCATCGCGCTCGCCGAGCAAGGGCGCAGCTTGATCGAAGATCTCGAAGCCTTGACGAGCAGCTTGCGGCAAGCGGGCAAGGACGTCGCCGGTACGCTGCGCGTGACGGTCCCGGCCGCGTTCGGCCGTCAGTACATCTCGCCGCTCTTGCCGCAATTCCTGCACCGCTATCCGTCGTTGCGGGTATCGATCGACATGAGCGATACGCTCGTAGATCTGGTCGGCGAAGGGTTCGATTTGGCGATCCGCATCGGGCAGCTCGAAGACTCGAGCCTTGTTGCGCGGCGCCTGGCCGCAAACCGGCGCGTGCTCTGCGCGGCCCCGAGCTATCTGAAAAGGCGCGGCACGCCGCAGCACCCGCAGGAGCTCGCCGAGCATGACTGCCTGTTGATGCTCGGTCCCAAAGGTCCGCGCGACCAATGGACGCTCACGGCGCCCGACGGCACGGTCGCGAGCATGCGCGTCCGCGGCCGCCTGGAGAGCAATATGGGCGAGGCCATCCGCGAAGCGGCGCTCGCCGGGCTCGGCATCTCGCTGCATTCGCTGTGGCACGTATGCGACGATCTGCGCAACGGACGCCTCGTTCTCGTACTGCCCGACTATCGGCTCGCCGACAGCGCGATCTATGCCGTGATGCCGCCGCGCCGGATGGTGCTGCCGCGCGTGCGAGCATTCATCGATTTCGTCTCGGAGCAGTTGCATCCGATCCCACCGTGGGAACGCGTGCCGCTCACGCCGCGCAAGACGCGTCGTTGACTCATCATTGCGCCGGCATCACTTCTGTTTTTCTTCTCCGGGCGCTAAATCAACCGCTCGCACGCAGATTGGCCGCGTAGAATGCGACGCTCCCCGCCTCGGAGAAGCCGCAGTGACGTGGCGAACATGGCTGATTTTTCCCCTTCTGTGCGTGCTTTGGGGCATGCCCTACTTCTTCATCAAGCTCGCGCTCGTGGAGCTTTCGCCGATCGCGGTCGCATGGAGCCGGCTGACATTGGCGGCGCTCGTGCTGGTGCCGATCGCGCTGCATCGACGGGTGCTCTTGCCGGCGCTGCGCCATAAGCTCGCGATCGTGGCTTTCGGGATCGTCGAGCTCGTCATTCCGTTCTCGTTGATCTCGTTCGGCGAGCAATGGATCAGCTCTTCTCTCGCCGGCATCCTCGTTGCGACCGTGCCCCTTGCCATCGTCGTGATCGCACCGTTCTTCGGCGTGAAGGAAAAGCTCGGCGCACGGCGCTTCGTCGGCCTGATCGTCGGGCTCGTCGGGGTCGTCGCGCTGCTCGGCGTCGATACGGGCGGCGCGCCGCAACAGTGGCTCGGGGTGCTATGTCTTTTCGGCGCCGTGATCGGCTACACGATCGGCCCCTTGATCGTGCAGCGCTACTTGGCAGGCGTGGATCAACTGGGCGCGTTATCGGCCAGTCTGATCGTGGCTTCGATCGTGCTCTTGCCGTGGGCCCTGTTGGAGGTGCCGACGGCGCTTCCCTCGTCGCTGACGCTGACGTCGATCGGCATCCTCGGTATTTTTTGTACAGCGCTCGCCCTGCTCTCGTTCTTCTATCTGATCAACACGGCAGGAGCGGCACGCGCTTCGGTGGTCGCCTACATCTGCCCGGCAGTGGCCGCGCTGCTCGGCGTGCTGCTGCTCAACGAGCCGTTCGGTTTCGGCAGCGCCGCGGGCCTGGCGTTGATCTTGGTCGGTTCGTGGATGGCCACCGGGGGTGCGCGCCGAGAGCCGGCGCGCGAACCGGCGATGGCGCAGCAAGAAGTAGGAACATAGCTCAGCGCGCCAAAGCGGCACGCGTCCAAGCGCTCGCCGCGGCGTCGGCACCGACTTATGTGAGAGGCGCATCGACCGACAGGTCGATGCGGACCGTCATTGCCAATTGTGGCGCGCGCGGAATTCTTTGACTTGCCGCTCCGCTTCCTCGCGCTCCCAGCCGTAGCACTCCTGCAGCTTGGTGGCGAGCACGTCGGCCCGGCCTGCCAGCTCCTCGATTTCCTCGTCGGTCAATCGGCGCCAGCGCTGTTTGATGCGACTCTTGATGCGCGAGAAATCAATGCCGCTCACGTCTCTGTTCACTGCCATCGCCTCCCGGATCGCCTCGTCGCGTCCTTGCTATGTATCTCCAATGCGAACGGCACGTTATTGCCGCTTCCCGAAATGACCTAGGGGCAAATAAGTTCCAGGGGCGCAAACGCAAAGGGCGTGCGTCCTTGGTTCGCGGATGCGCCGTGCGGAAATGGGATGCGTTTGCACGGCGCACGCAGCATCAGGCGCGTTCGGCGCGCGCGGCGTAACAGCCGAGCTTGGCGTAATGCAGGTGCACGTAGCTGACGGACGGCTGCGCCAGCATGCGCTCGATAGCCTCTGCCAGCTCGGTACCGGACACCAGGTCGCCCGCGCAGAACATGTGCCGCTCGTCGAAACCGCGCAGCGACATCATGCGGGAACGGAACAGCGCCGGCACTTCGCCGGGTGCGCAGCGCGCTTCGACCGCGCGCTCGCGGACAAAGATCGCATGCGCCGCTCGAAACGGCGTGCGGGCCGGCTGATGCTCGTAGTTGAGCAGCAGCACCGTCTCGCCGATTTCCGCATCGACCAGGCTGACGCGGCAGGGGAAGCCCGGGTTGGCATCGGCAACGACGCGCAGCGCATTGCGTTCTTTGAGCGCCTCGTCCGAGAGGGAGAAGAGCTCCGCGAACGACTCGCGGGGCAAGGGAAGAATCCTGAAGGTCATAGCGGCTCCGGCGGAGGAAATATCACGGCGCGCATACTGCATGCGGCGCGCGCGGAATGCTCTCCGCCGATTGCGCTCGAATCCTGGTGCGGGCTAAAAGCCGTCGCGGCCGTGGACGCTCAGGTCGCGCACCATGCGGACCGCATTGTCACGACCTTGGTAGTAGCCCGGGACCACGTCCGTCTCGCTGTAACCCATCGCGGCGTAGAAGCGGCGCGCTCCCACATTGCTTTCGCGGACCTCGAGTCGGATCGTGAAGATGCCCGCGACGATGGCCGTCGTTTCGAGCCAAGTGAGCAACTGTCGGCCGATTCCCGAACGCTGCCGGCTCGGCAGGACGCCGAGCAGATTGAGGTGGGCACTCACGTCGCCGAACTGCATGATCGCAAAGCCGACGAGCTGCGCCCGATCGCGCGCCACGAGCACGGTGCTCTCCTTGTCGTGGATGTAGCGCAGGATGCGCTCGCGACTCCACATCGGCACGAGATCCGTCTCGATCAGCCAGCGCGAGATGTCCGCGATTGCCGCAGCATCCGCGCGACGCGCGAGCTCGCAGGTACAGACTGAAGGCATGGCCGTAGCGTAGCACCGAAAAATGGCAAACGGACTACAGGCTACGGGCTACGGCCAGAAACGTGCGAATTGCGCTTCATCGGCCCTGGCGGGCGCTGGCCAGAAGACGCGCGCAGGGCGTGTCTTGCGCCAGCCTCGAGCTCGCGAAGCTAGCGAACCTCTTCCAACCCGCCCACCACGCCGTGCGGCGAGAGCAGCACTTGCCACAGCTGGATGCGGCGCGCGCGGAAGCTCGCCGCCGAGCACATCAGCCAGAACTCCCACATGCGGCGGAAACGCTCGCCGTACTTCGGCGCAAGCTCCGGCCAGCTCGCGCGGAAACGGTCGTACCAGCACATGAGCGTGCGGTCGTAATCGGGCCCGAAGGAGTGCCAATCCTCGATGACGAACAGCTCTTCGAGCGCCTCGGCAATCTGCTTGGTCGAGGGCAACAGCGAGTTCGGAAAGATGTACCGCTCGATCCACGGATCGTTCGCGCGCTCGGAAATGTTGCTGCCGATGGTGTGCAGCAGGAACAAACCGTCATCCACGAGCAACCGTCGCGCGTGCTCGAAGTACGTCCGGTAATTGCGCAACCCGACGTGCTCGAACATGCCGATCGAGAAGATGCGGTCGAACTTGCCCTGCAGCGCGCGATAGTCGGTGAGGATGATCTTGACCGGCAGATGCTTGCAGCGCTCGGCAGCGGTTGCCGCCTGATTCTTCGACACGGTCACGCCGGTCACCTTCACGCCGTAGCGCTCGGCCGCAAATTGCGCCGCGCCACCCCAGCCGCAACCGATGTCGAGCACTTCCATACCCGGCTCGAGGCGCAGCTTGCGGCAGATCAGATCGAGCTTCGCCTCCTGCGCGCTGTCGAGATCGTGCGCGTTACGCCAATACGCGCAGCTGTAGATCATGCGCGCATCGAGCATGCGTTCGTACAGATCGTCGCCGATGTCGTAGTGCTGCTCGCCCACTTTGAACGAGCGGCGCGGCGACTGGCGGTTGAACACGTGCGTCTGCAGCGACATCCACCATTTGTGAACGGAGCGCACGCGCCGCTCGGCGGAGGCGCGAAAGACGCGCGTCAGCATCTCGTCGAGCTGCTCGCAATCCCATTGCCCATCCATGTACGATTCGCCGACGCCGAGCGTGCCGTGCCAGAGCACGCGCTTGAAGAACGACGGGTCGTTCACGCGGATGTCCCACGGATTCGGTCCGTCGAGCGCAACTCCCGTACCGTCGAGTAACGATTCGATGGCCTGACGAGCTTTCGTCATTCGGTGTGCCCTTGTGGTGCCCTTCCCCAGGCGGGTCCGTCGTGAATGGTACCTATTGTGAGCACGCAGTGAGAACCGAAACCCTTCGGCACGCCCAATTTCGCATAGAGTCGCGACAATTCGCGTGATTCGACGACGGCAACCGTGATCCAGGTGCGCGGCTTCATTCTCCAGGCGAGCTACCGCGTGATCTCCCGCGGCAGCCGGCGCGTACCGGTCATACATATATATGGCCGTCTCTGCGACGGGCGGAGCTTTCTCGTGCGGGACGACCGACAGCGCCCGCACTTCTACATCCGGGCCGCCGATGCGGCGCGCGCCGCACGCCTGCGGGTACCGCCGCCGCAGCCGAGCGACAAGCAAACCTTTGCCGACGAGCCCGTCTGTCGGATCGAGGTCCAAACGCCGCAAGACGTCCCGCCCCTGCGCGAGCGGCTTCACGCGGCCGGCGTCGAGACGTTCGAAGCGGATGTGCGCTTTGCGCTGCGCTATTTGATCGAGCGCGGCATCAAGGGTGGCTGCGAAGTCGTCGGCGAGCCCGCCGCGGCCGCCGGGGTCGATCTCATCTTCGACAACCCGACGCTCACACCAGCCGACGTCGCCATCGAGCCGCGCGTGCTCGCCTTCGACATCGAAACCGACCCGCAAGCCGAGCGGCTCCTTGCGATCTCGCTTTATGCGCCTGGCATCGACGAGGTGCTGATCGCAGATCCGCCCGGCCGGCCGATGCCGCCGCACGCGACCGCCTGCGCCGGCGAAGCGGCAGCGCTCGATGCGTTCTGCGAACGGGTGCGTGCGTTCGACCCGGACGTGCTCACCGGCTGGAACACCATCGATTTCGATCTTGCGGTCTTGCAGAAGATTGCCGCGCGCCTCGACCATCCTTTGACGCTCGGTCGCGAGCCGGGCGCGCTGCGGCTACGCAAGGCGGAAGGCTACTTCGGCAGCGGCCAAGCGAGCATTCCGGGCCGGCTCGTGCTCGACGGTATCGACCTCTTACTCGGCGCGTTCGTGCGCATGGACGACTATTCGCTCGATGCCGTCGCGCGCGAAGTGCTCGGCGAAGGCAAGGCGGTCGTCGGCAAGGTGCGCGAGCGCAGCTCGGAGATCCTCCACAATTACCGGCACGACCTCGATGCCTTCGCACTTTACGCACGCACCGATGCCCGTCTCGCCTATCAAATCGTCGAGCGCTTGAATCTGATTCCGCTCGCCTTTGCGCGCAGCCGCCTCACCGGCATGACACCCGATCGCGTGGCAGCGAGCATCGCCTCGTTCGACTTTCTGTACTTGAGCGAGCTCGAACGGCTGCGGCGCGTCGCCCCCAGCGTACGCGGCGACGACGCGCGCGTGCACGCCGCCCAGCACGGCGGCTACGTGCTCGAGCCGATCCCGGGCCTGCACGGCAATGTCTGGGTATTCGATTTCAAGAGTCTGTATCCCAGCATCATTCGGACGTTCAATATCGATCCGCTGTCGTACGTCGCCGCACCGAGCGACGATGAGGATCTGATCCACACGCCGGGCGGCGCCTTTCGTCGCGCGCCGGCGATCCTGCCGCGCCTGCTCGACCGGCTCTTCCCGCAACGCGAAGCGGCGAAAGCGAACGGCGACGATGTAGCCGCGAACGCCATCAAGATCCTCATGAATTCGTTTTATGGCGTGCTCGGCACGCCGGCTTGCCGCTTCTACAATCCGGCGCTCGCGAACTCGATCACCGGGACGGGACGCGAGCTGCTCTTGTGGTCGAAGGAATGGTTCGAACGTGCGGGCTTCGTCGTGCTCTACGGCGATACCGACAGCCTCTTCGTGCAAGCTGGGATAGACGATGCCGATGCCGCACTCGCACGCGGCCGCGAGCTCGCCGCGACTCTCAATCGCAAGCTGGCGGATTACATTGCCGCTCGTTGGAGCGTCACGAGCAAGCTCGAGCTCGAATTCGAGAAGCTCTATCTCAAGCTCTTTCTGCCGCACGCCCGCCACAGCACGCGCGGTGCGAGCAAACGCTACGCAGGGCTCTTGTACGGTTCGAACGAAGTGCAATTCGTCGGCATGGAGGTCGTGCGCCGCGACTGGACCGAGCTCGCCAAACAAGCGCAACGCGAGCTCTACTTGCGGCTCTTCACCGACCAGCCCGTCGATACCTATCTAGCCGACCTCGTGCGCCGCGTACGCAACGGACAACTCGACGATGCCCTCGTCTATCGCAAGAACCTGCGCAAGGATGCCGACGACTACACGGCAACCACCCCGCCGCATGTCGCCGCTGCGCGCAAATCGACGCAGGGCACAGGCCGGCTCGTTGCGTACGTGATGACCACCGCCGGCCCCGAGCCGCTGGACAACGTGCGGCACCCCATCGACCGCGAGCACTACGTCCAGAAGCAGATCAAGCCGGTCGCCGAGCCGGTTCTCTCGGTGCTCGGCCTGTCCTTCGAGCGCGTCATCGGCGACAGCAGACAGCTCGACCTCCTCGGTTGACGCCTGCGCCGGAACAGCGCGCGCTTGGTTGACAGTGCACTACGCTGGCGCACGCGGCGCCGCCAAACAACTCCCTGCACGGCCCTTGCACTGCCGCAGGCCCTTGTTCATTAGCCATTTGCACCGTCGTTGGTCCGTTGCACCGTCCTGGCACGTTTTTCGCTGTATCCCTCGCGACGCGAGGTGCGAATGCAGAACAATGCCTTCGACGAAATGCATACCGCCGACGGGGAGGTGCGCGAGCACTACCGTACGCTTGCGTCTTGGCTCGCGAAGACACCCGCCGATCGGCTGGCACTGAAGCGTGCAGAAGCCGACGCATTTTTCCATCGACTCGGCATCACCTTTGCCGTTTACGGAGAAGAAGCAGGCACCGAACGGTTGATTCCGTTCGACATCATCCCGCGCATCTTTCCGCGCGATGAATGGGAGCGGCTTGCCGCCGGTCTCAAGCAGCGCGTGCGCGCGCTCAACGCATTCATCGCGGACATCTACCACGGTCAGGAGATCTTGAAGGCAGGGCGCACCCCGCCCGAGCAAGTGCTGTGCAACAGCCAATATCGCCCCGAGATGCAAGGCATCGATATGCCTGGCGATATCTACGCGCACGTAGCGGGCATCGACGTCGTGCGCGCCGGACGCGGCGAGTTCTATGTCCTCGAAGACAACCTGCGCGTGCCCTCCGGCGTGTCGTACATGCTCGAAGACCGCCGCATGATGATGCGCTTGTTCCCGGAGCTGTTCGCGCTGCACTCCATCGCACCGGTCGAGCACTATCCCGACCTGCTCCTCGAAAACCTGCGCAGCGTCGCGCCCGCCGGCGTCAACGATCCGACCGTCGTGCTGTTGACGCCTGGCTCGTACAACAGCGCGTATTTCGAGCATGCCTTTCTGGCACAGCAGATGGGTATCGAGCTCGTCGAAGGACAGGATCTCTTCGTCGATCAAGAATTCGTCTACATGCGCACGACGCGCGGCCCGCAACGCGTGGACGTGATCTATCGCCGCATCGACGACGACTTCCTCGATCCGTTGGCGTTCCGGCCCGAATCGATGCTCGGCGTTCCAGGCCTCCTCGCTGCGCAACGCGCCGGCAAGGTCACCATCGCCAATGCGATCGGCACGGGCGTGGCAGACGACAAGTCGATCTATCCGTATGTGCCCGAGATGATTCGCTTCTACTTGGGCGAAGAACCGCTCCTCTCCAATGTGCCGACATACGTGCTGCGCAATCGGGAAGACCTCGCCTACGTGCTCGATCATCTCGACGAGCTCGTCGTCAAGGAAGTCCATGGCGCCGGCGGCTACGGCATGCTGATCGGCCCCAAGGCCAGCAAGGAACAGCTCGCGCAATTTCGCGCACGCATCATGAGCGCACCGGAGCGCTACATCGCCCAACCGACGCTTGCCCTGTCCACTTGTCCGACATGCGTCGAGTCCGGCATCGCGCCTCGTCATATCGATCTGCGGCCGTTCGTGCTGTCGGGACGCGAAGTGACGCTCGTGCCGGGCGGCCTGACGCGCGTGGCGCTGCGCGAAGGCTCGCTCGTGGTGAACTCGTCGCAAGGCGGCGGCACCAAGGACACCTGGGTCTTGGAGCGGTGAGCGCATGCTGAGCCGAACCGCCGATCACCTCTACTGGATGGCGCGCTACACCGAACGCGCCGAAAACCTCGCGCGCATGCTCGAGGTGAACTATCGCAACTCGCTGCTGCCGCAGGATCCAGAGACCATCGAACAAGGCTGGGCCGCGACGCTCACCATCATCGGCCTGCTCGATGCGTATCGCGCTCGCTACGGCGCCGTCACGGCACACAATGCGATCGCCTTCATGGCATTCGATCGCGACAACCCGCTCAGCATCTATGCATGTCTGCGCGCAGCGCGCGAGAACGCACGAGCGGTACGCGGCACGCTCACCTCCGAGATCTGGGAGACGGTCAACGCGACGTGGCTGGAGATGCGCGTTGCGAGCCTGCGCCCGACGAGCGAGGCCGAAATCGGCAATTTCTTCGAGTGGGTCAAGCACCGCTCGCATCTCACGCGCGGCGTGATTCAAGGCACGATGCTGTGCGACGAAGCCTGGCACTTCGCGTGGCTCGGCACGTATCTCGAGCGCGCCGACAGCACGGCGCGCATCCTCGACGTGAAATATCACCTGCTGCTGCCGCAGGGCGAGCACGCAGGCGGCGCTGCCGACTACTACCAGTGGAGCGCGCTCTTGCACTCCGTCTCGGCTTTCGAGATCTACCGGCGCGTCTACCGCGATCTCATCACGCCGCGACGCGTCGCCGAGCTCCTGATCCTGCGCGAGGACATGCCGCGCTCGCTGCATCGGTCCATCTCGGAGGTCTATGCGCACCTCGTCGCGGTCCGAAATGCGCACTCGGCCGAAACCGAACGCCGGGCCGGCGAGCTGCACGCCTCGCTGCGCTTCGGACAGATCGACGATGTGTTCAAGATCGGTCTGCACGAATATCTCGTCGGCTTCCTGCAACGCGTGCGCGACCTCGGCGAGCGTGTCGCGCGCGATTTCCTCGTCTCCGCTACCGACTGAGGCATGCCATGCACCTGCACATTCGCCACGAAACGCTCTACAGCTACGGCGAGCCGGTCAAGCGCAGCGTCCAGAACCTGCGTCTGACGCCGCGCCGCGATCCGGTCCAGCGCGAGCTGCAGTGGACGATCTCCGCGCCGGGGCGCCACAACTCGCAGATCGACGCGCACGGCAACGTCGTGCACCTGCTGACGCTCGATGAGCCGCATCGCGAAATTCGCATCGTCGTCAACGGCGTCATCGAGACGCTCGACGACGAGCGCAGCCTGCCCGACGAGGGTCAGCTCTCGCCGCTCACGTATCTCGCCGAGACGCCGCTGACGCGACCGGATGACACGATTCGACGTTTCACCGCGCGGTGCTTGGGTGGATCCGGCGATCGTTATGAGCAATTGCTGCGGCTTGCCGAGGCCGTGTGCGACGCGGTCGAGTACGTGCCAGGCGCCACCGAGGTTCACGAGTCCGCGATCGAATCGTTCAAGCGCGGCAAAGGGGTCTGCCAGGATCATGCGCACATCTTTATCTCCTGCTGCCGCAGTGCCGGCATTCCGGCGCGATACGTGAGCGGGTATTTCTACACGGGGGACCAGGGGCATGTTGCGAGCCACGCATGGGTCGACGTCTGGCTCGAATCCGAGCACGCGTGGCGTTCGATCGACGTCACTCATCGTACGAGCGCCTACGGCCGCTACTGCCGACTTGCGGTGGGCCGCGATTACATGGACGCCTGTCCGATTCGTGGCGTGCGGCGCGGCGGGGGCGACGAGCACATGCAGGTGAGCGTCATCGTGGCCACGTCCGCCCAGCAACAACAGCAACAGTAACGCGTACCGTTCCAAATCAGGGTATGCGCGCTGGGAATCCGCCGGCGCGGCCTCTAAGATGCGCCTCATCGCACCACGATAACGCAGGCCAACGAGAATGCCGGCGATGAACCTTGGCAACCTTTTCGGGCGATGCTCGCTCGCACAACCGATCGATCTTTGACATGACTTACTGCGTCGGCATGCTCCTCGATGCGGGCTTGGTGTTTCTCGCCGATTCGCGCACCAACGCCGGTGTCGATCAGATCAGCACCTTCCGTAAAGCCACCGTATTCGAATGGGAGGGCGACCGTGTGATGGTGATGTTGAGCACGGGCAATCTCGCGATCTCGCAATCGCTCGTCAGCATCTTGCGCGAGCGCATCGAGACGGCGCCGACGAGCCTGCGCACCGCGCCCAACATGTTCGAAGCCGCACGCGAAGTCGGCGATGCGCTGCGCGAAGTGCATCGGCGCGATGCCGAGGCGCTGCGCCTGCACGGCATCGAGTTCAACGCCTCGTTCATCTTCGGCGGACAGATCGGCAAAGAGGCGCCGCGCCTGTTCTGCATCTATGCACCGGGCAACTTCATCGAAGCGACGCGCGATACGCCCTACTTCCAGATCGGCGAGTCGAAGTACGGCAAGCCGATCCTCGACCGGGTCGTCACGCGCAGCTCGAGTCTCGCTCAGGGCGCAAAGTGCGCATTGATCTCGATGGACTCGACCATTCGCTCGAATCTCTCGGTCGGGCTGCCGCTCGATCTCATCTGCATTCAGCGCGACGCGCTGCGTGTCCACAGCCACGTCAACATCACCGAAGATCACGCCTATTTCCGCATGATCCGCAGCCGCTGGAGCGAGAGCCTGCGGCATGCGTTCCACGAGCTGCCCGATCCAGAGTGGCTGCGCCGCAGCTGACGCGCTCGCGTTCCTGCCGGACTGTGTACGATCGGCGACAGCCGTCTCGGTCCGCCCGAGCGCTCCGTCACAGCCTCTTGCTCCCAAAGTGGGCGGCGGCGATGCACCCCTTTACAATACCGGCCCACCTCCGGCAGCGCTGAGCCGTTCGGAGGCGAACGACAGCCAACAAGAGGAAAGCACATGAAGCAGTTTCTGCAGAGGTCGGTTGTTTACGTTCTGATCGTCTCTCTCCTGGGCCTCGCCTCCCCGGCCGTGGTGCAGGCCGAGATCATCGGCACGCTCGCCGGACTGGATGCGGCACAGCGGGAAGCGAACCTCGCGAAGATCAACTCCGTGCTCGCGCGCGAGCAGGTGCGCGATCAGATGCGCGCGCTCGGCGTCGACGAGGCGGCTGTGGAAGCGCGCTTGGCTGCGTTGACGAATGCAGAGCTCGAGCGGCTTGCGCAGGAGATCGAGTCGGCCCCTGCAGGCGGCGTGCTCGAAGTGATCGGCATCGTGTTCGTCGTGCTGTTGATTCTGGAAGCGGTCGGCGTCATCGACATCTTCAAGAAGTTCCCGTAAGGATCGCTCACACACGCGATCCAGGCGCACGATCCGCCCGCGCATTGCTTGCGATGCAGACGCGATGATCGGCCTGCGGACGGCGCTTTACGGGATCGTGATCGTCGCGCTCACGCTGATGAGCGGGTGCGCGACGATTCCCCCCGAGCTCGACTCGCCAGCGACGGCCCATCTGCCGCGCCGGGTCGAGCTCAGCTCGACACCTTTCTATCCGCAACAAGCCTATCAATGCGGACCGGCTGCACTCGCGACCGTCCTGCAGGTTGCCAAGGTCGATGCCACTCCCGAGGAGCTGACGCCGGAGGTATTCCTACCCGGCCGTAAAGGCTCGCTCGCGCTCGAGCTCGTCGCTGCGACGCGTGCGCGCGATCGCTTGGCCTATCCGCTCGATCCCTCTCCCCGCGCGCTCCTCGAAGAGCTTGCGGCAGGCCGGCCGGTGCTCGTGATGCAGAATGTCGCGCTCAAGATCGCGCCGACTTGGCATTTCGCCGTGGTCATCGGCTATGACCTCGATGAGCGTACCGTAACCTTGCGCTCAGGTACGGTCGAGCGGCTCGTGATGAGTCTGCGGGGCTTCATGCGCACCTGGGATCTGGCCGATCGCTGGGCCATGGTCGTGCTCGAGCCGGACGAGCTGCCCAGCAATCCGGTTCTCGACAAATACCTCAAAGCGGCGGCGGAGTTGGAGGCGACCGGTCGGCTACAGGCCGCCGCGCGCGCCTATACACGAGCGCACGAGCATTGGCCCGCCTCGCCGTGGCCGGCACTCGGCATCGCCAATGTCGCCTATGCGCAAGGCGATCGAGCCACCGCGGAACGAGGCTATCGAACCGCGCTGGCGCTCGATCCGGGGCATGTCGTCGCCAATCACAACCTCGCCGAAGTGCTCCTCGCGCGCGGCTGCGTGACGGAAGCGCGCGCATACGCGCAACGCGCGCTGGACGGCGCGATCGGCACGCCGTTGGAGCAGACGGTACGCGCCACAGCCGACAAGATCGCGCGCACGACGCAGCCCGATACGTGCTTGGAACGCTCGCCGTGAGCATTCGCTGCGCGGCGCTGCGCGCAACGGAGCGACAAACTCGATCGCACCGCACACGTCGCATCGAGAGCGTCTCGTAATTCGGACCCCGCGGTATCGTTATCCGACACTTCATCGACGACACTTTGCGTCGAGATCAGCGCACACCCTAGGTTGTCTCGTTGCCGTTGAAAGTTCATCGACGAGCGATTCGTGGGCGTTAGAACGCCTGCCGCACGAATAGCGCGTGCGGAGCGCCCCTCGCGCGAATCGAGCGTTCGATGACGCCGAACGCATCGAGATACAGTGCCGAAACGATCGCGCAGAAAGGATTGGCCCCTCCCTCGCACGAAGGAGCGGCCCAGTGCACCCCCTGCTCCGCGTCCCGCCGATTCCACGCGCCCGATCGCCCGCAAGCACGATTTCTTGTGGAGCGCCCCCAGCGATCGATGGCTGTCCATGTGCCATCAGCTCGCGAACAAGACGGAGACGAGCGAGCTTACGTATGCCCTGCTGCAGCACCGCCGCTGTTGGAGCGACCAGCACGAGCGCGCCCCCGAGGAGACGTCCGTCTCCCCTGAGCGCCCCAAGCGGCGTCGCGGTAACCGGAAAGTGCAGGACACCGAAAGTGCAGGACACCCATCAACCCCAAGGGTCGAACCCGGGGCGAACCACCCTCGCCGACCGCGACGACCGACGAGGCACCTAGGCCGCAGTCCGGGGCCTAAGTTCGGGACACCCATCGACCGTGCGGTGCTCGCAATCGTCACCAACAGATTGAGGACACCCACTTCCAGGCGAAACCACGGTTCAGGACACCCACTGCGCTCGGACATGTTCGACTGCCCCGGCAGCGCTCGCAGCAAGCGTTTGGTGGATGTCCCAGTGTGACGGGGATGTCTCGATCCACGGCGGAGTAGGTCGCGGTCAAGGGAACGGCGCCAAAGTGGCGGCAGCGATCGTACGCAGAGTCGCTCTCTTGGGGGATGTGGCAGGAAGCACCGCCTGGGACTGGCGCGGCCGGAGGGATTCGAACCCCCGACCACCTGGTTCGAAGCCAGGTACTCTATCCAACTGAGCTACGGCCGCGCAGGAGGCCGGAAGTTTAGACCATCGCCCCGCCCTTGCCGAGCCTGCGGCAGTCGCAAGCGTCTGTTGGAACGAGGCTATCCGCGCGAATCGATTCAATTGATGGGTGACCTCGTTTCCTGTGACTTCCGAACCGTTCTCCGCGACTTGGTGGGTGTCCCGAAAGAGCGGTCCCCCGAGAGCGATGGGTGTTCCAACAGACGCGACCGACGTGGTTGATGGGTGTCCTCAATCTGTTGGTGACGATGGCGAGCGTCGCAGCAGTCGATGGGTGTCCCAAACTTAGGCCCCGGACTGCGGCCTAGGTGTTTCGTCGGTCGTCGCGGTCAGCAAGGGGTGGTTGGCCCCGGGGTCGATCCTTGGGGTTGATGGGTGTCCCGAACTTCCCGCGCAGTCAGGCC
>Ga0207864_1000274_pt1 | contig 78780 bp, 69 predicted proteins | sample HigsolmetaAR202D_FD_184834 | JGI IMG/M metagenome (GOLD analysis project Ga0207864, IMG submission 184834) | Ionic liquid and high solid enriched microbial communities from the Joint BioEnergy Institute, USA - AR20-2-D (SPAdes) (version 2) ...
CGGTCAGCAGGCCGCCCTGGTCGAAGCCGACGTAACCCGGGGGCGCGCCGATCAGGCGCGACACCGAGTGCGGCTCCATGTACTCGGACATGTCGAAGCGCACCAGCTCGATGCCCAGCTGCAGGGCGAGCTGCTTCGTGACCTCGGTCTTGCCCACGCCGGTGGGGCCGGCGAACAGGAAGCTGCCGATCGGCTTGTCCGGGTTGGCCAGGCCCGAGCGCGCCAGCTTGATCGCCGAGGCGAGCGTCTCGATGGCCTGGTCCTGGCCGAAGATCACCATCTTCAGGTTGCGCTCCAGGTGCTGGAGCACGTCCTTGTCGGAAGCGCTGACCTGCTTGGCCGGGATCCGCGCCATCTTCGCGACGATGGCCTCGATCTCCTCGACGTCGATGACGCTCTTGCGCTGGTCCTCGGGCAGCAGGCGCTGGCGGGCGCCGGCCTCGTCGATCACGTCGATGGCCTTGTCGGGCAGCAGGCGGTCGTTGATGTGCTTGACCGACAGGTCCACCGCGGCCTGCAGCGCCTCGTCGGCGTAGGTGACGCCGTGGTGCTCCTCGTACCTGGCCTTCAGGCCCTTAAGGATCTGGTAGGCCTCGCCGACCGAGGGTTCGGCGATGTCGATCTTCTGGAAGCGGCGTGCGAGGGCACGGTCCTTCTCGAAGATGCCGCGGTACTCCTGGAACGTGGTCGAGCCGATGCAGCGCAGCTCGCCCGAGGCGAGCGCGGGCTTGATCAGGTTCGAGGCGTCCATGGTGCCGCCGGAGGCCGAACCGGCGCCGATGATGGTGTGGATCTCGTCGATGAACAGGATCGCGCCCGGGCGCTTGCGGATCGCGGCCAGCACCGCCTTCAGGCGCTTCTCGAAGTCGCCGCGGTACTTGGTGCCGGCGACCAGCGCGCCCAGGTCGAGCGAGTAGATGGTGGCCTCGCGCAGCACCTCGGGCACCTGCCCGTCGACGATGCGCCTGGCCAGGCCCTCCGCGATCGCGGTCTTGCCGACGCCGGCCTCGCCGACGAACAGCGGGTTGTTCTTGCGCCTGCGGCACAGCACCTGGATGGTGCGCTCGATCTCGTCGTGGCGGCCGACCAGCGGGTCGATCTTCCCCTCCCGTGCCAGTGCGTTGAGGTCGGTGGCGTACTCGGCGAGCGCGTCGCCCTTGCCCTCGCCCTCCGCGCCCTCCCTGCCGGACGCGGCTTCCTCGTGGAGAGGGCCGTGCTCCCCCGCCCCGGTCTTGGTGATGCCGTGGGAGAGGTAGTTGACGACGTCCAGCCTGGTCACGTCCTGCTGGTGCAGGAAATACACCGCGTGCGAGTCCTTCTCGCCGAAGATCGCCACCAGCACGTTGGCGCCGGTGACCTCCTTCTTGCCCGAGGACTGCACGTGGTAGACCGCCCGCTGCAGCACGCGCTGGAAGCCGAGCGTGGGCTGGGTGTCGCGGGTGTCGTCTTCCGGGAGCTTGGCGACGGACGTGGCGATGGCATGCTCCAGGTCGGCGCGCAGGCGGTCGAAGTCGACGCCGGTCGCCTTGAGCACGGCCTCGGCCGAGGGGTTGTCGAGCAGCGCCAGCAGCAGGTGCTCGACGGTCATGTACTCGTCGCGGGCCTCCCGTGCCCGCTTGTAGCACTGGCCGATGGTGTATTCGAGATCCTTGCTGAACATGGCGGAACCTCCGGGGGACTGCGCTCTTTTATGGGGCCGTGCCCGGCTTTTTCCATGCCCGGTCCCGGTTCCACCCCCTTTTAGGCCCTTTCCATCGTGCAGAGCAAGGGGTGCTGGTTCAGCCGCGAGTACTCGTTCACCTGGGCGACCTTGGACTCGGCCACCTCGCGGGTGAAGACGCCGCACACGCCGCGGCCGCGGGTATGGACGTGGAGCATGATCTGGGTCGCCTTCTCGACGTCCATGTGGAAGAACCTCATCAGTACTTCCACGACGAAGTCCATCGGCGTGTAGTCGTCGTTCAGGAGCACGACCGAGTACAGCGGCGGCCGGGCCAGTTCCGGACGGCTGGTCTCGACGACGGTCCCGTGGTCGTGTTCGTGACGGGTGTTGCTGCTCATGCCCGGATTATACGAAGCCGTCCGTGGCCGGGCCCGCGGATGGACGCCCGTGGGCCATGCATTCAGAATGGGGGCTGGCCAACCGGAACCCGCCCATGAAGCCCGCCATCCCGTTCCTGCTTGCCCTGCTCCTTGCCCCCGCCACCGCCGTGGCCGCGCCGGCGCCGATCGAGGCCCGCCTCGAGGCCACCGGCTACTCCTTCGAGGTGGACGGGGATGGCGACTTCGTCACCGTCATCGGCTGGAGCGACGATGACCGCAGCCAGGTGGTCTACGTGGCCGGGCACACCAACCCGTTCGGCGGGACGGAAGTGCGCGAGGTCTTCTCCCCGGTCATGCGGGTGCCCGAGGGTGGGCTCGACCGGACGGTCGCCAACCGCCTGCTGCGCGACAGCCAGGAGCGGGTCATGGGCAGCTGGGAGGTCACCGGCGACATGCTGCTGTACGTGGTCAAGCTGCCCGAGGACATGGGCGTGGAGGCGCTGCAATCGGCGCTGAACGCCGCCGCGGTGCTGGCCGACAACATGGAAAACGAACTGACCGGCGGCAGGGACGATTTCTGAGGAGGACCGTGAGCTACCGCGAAGGCCGATTCTGGCAACCCGACGTGACCGTGGCGACCGTGGTCGTCCACGGCGGCCGGGTGCTGTGCGTCGAGGAACTGGCCGGCGGCCGCCTGGTCCTGAACCAGCCGGCCGGCCACCTCGAGCCGGACGAAAGCCTGCTGGAAGCCGCGGTGCGCGAGACGCTCGAGGAAACCGGCTGGGACGTGCGCCTGACCGCCTTCGTCGGGGCCTACCAGTGGAAGGCGCCGGAGACCGGCCGCCACTACCTGCGCTTCGCCTTCGCCGCCGAGCCGGTCGCCCACGACCCGTCCCGCCCGCTGGACGAGGGCATCGTGCGCGCGCTCTGGCTGACCCCGGCGGAGCTGCGCGAGGCGCATGACCGCCACCGCAGCCCCATGGTCTGGCAGGTGGTCGCCGACCATCTCGCCGGCGCCCGGCATCCCCTCGCCCTGCTCAACCGGCTGGCATGAGCACGCCCCGCACCATCGTCGGCATGTCCGGCGGCGTGGATTCCTCGGTCGCCGCCCTGCTCCTGCGTGACGCGGGCGAGCCCATCGCCGGCCTGTTCATGCAGAACTGGGCGGACGACGGCACCGGCGAGTGCCGGGCCGAGGACGACCGCCGCGACGCGGTGGCCGTGTGCGGGCGGCTGGGGATCCCGATCCACTTCCGCGACTTCTCGGCCGAGTACTGGAGCGGCGTGTTCGAGCATTTCGTGGCCGAGTACGCCGCCGGGCGCACGCCCAACCCGGACGTGCTTTGCAACCGCGAGATCAAGTTCAAGCACTTCCTGGACGCCGCCCGGGAGCTGGGCGCCGGGCGCATCGCCACCGGCCACTACGCCCGGATCGCGCGCGACGGCCGGCAATGGCGCCTGCTGCGGGCCGCGGACCGGGGCAAGGACCAGAGCTACTTCCTGCACCAGCTCGGTCAGGACCAGCTGGCGGCCACGCTGTTCCCGCTCGGCGGCCTGCTCAAGAGCCGGGTCCGGGAGATGGCGCGCGCCGCCGGCCTGCCCACCGCGGCCAAGAAGGACTCGACCGGGATCTGCTTCATCGGCGAGCGCGACTTCCGGGAATTCCTGTCCCGCTACCTGCCCGCGCGCGAGGGCGAGATCCGCACCCCGGACGGCCGCGCGATCGGCCGCCATCCCGGGGTGTTCTACTTCACCCTGGGCCAGCGCGAGGGCCTGAACATCGGCGGCGTGCGCGGGTTCGACGCCGCGCCCTGGTACGTGGTCGGCAAGGACGTGGCCCGGAACATCCTGTACGTTGACCAGGGCAGCAACAGCCCCTACCTCATGTCCCGGCGGACCTGGACCGGACCGGCGCACTGGATCGCGGGCGCCCCGCCCGCCCGGCGCTTCGCCTGCATGGCCCAGACCCGCTACCGGCAACAGGAGGAACCCTGCGAGGTGACCGTGGAAGACAACGGAACGCTGGACGTCCGCTTCGCGCGCGAGCAGCGCGCGGTGACGCCCGGGCAATCACTGGTGCTGTACGACGGGGACACCTGCCTCGGCGGCGCGGTCATCGCCTCCACCGACGCCCCGCTCGAACTGCGCCTGCGCGAGGCCGCGGCATGATCGAACAGCGCACCATCGCCCTCGCCGGCCTGGTCCAGGCCCTCAAGCAGGTGCGCCGCATCGCCGAAACCGGCCAGGCCGACGCCGCGGTGCTGGCGACCGCGATGGACAGCGTGTTCCGCATCGATGCCGAATCGCCGGTGGACGTCTACGGCAGCGTCCACGAGCTGCGCCCCGGCCTGCTGCTGCTGCGCGACTACTTCTCCAACCAGGGCAACGACGAGCAGCTGCCGAAGCTGGCGCTGTCGGTGCTCCAGCTCGAGCGGCGGTTCATGGCCTCGGAGAAGACGATCGCGGCCGTGCATGCCGGCATCCTCGAGGCCCGGCCCCTGGCAGAACGCCTGGGCAGCGCCCATCCGGAGGTCTTCACCACGCTGGGCCGCCTCTATGCCGGCACCGTCAGCCACCTGCGGCCGAAGGTGATGGTCCAGGGCAACCCGCACTACCTCGGCCAGGCCGACATCGTCGCCGAGATCCGGGCCGTGCTGCTGGCCGCCCTGCGCTCGGCGGTGCTGTGGCGGCAGCTCGGCGGCAGCATGTGGGATTTCCTGTTGCGCCGCAGGGCCATGCTCGAGGCCATCGAGTACTGGCTCAGCTGACCACCGCGCCGGCCTTCCGCCGCCTCCCGGCCTCCCCGGCACGCGGGGGAGCGGGATTTCTTCCGGCACGAAAGCAAAACGCCCGGCATTGCCGGGCGTTTCCATGCCGGGCGCGGGCCGTTGCTCAGGCGTCCACGGCCTCCGCGACCTCGCGGTACTCCTCGATCTGGTCGAAGTTCATGTAGCGGTAGATCTCGGCACCCTTCTCGTTGATGATGCCGATGTCCGCCATGTACTCCTCGCGGGTCGGGATGCGGCCCAGGCGCGAGCAGATCGCCGCCAGCTCCGCCGATCCCAGGAACACGTTGGTGTTGCGGCCCAGGCGGTTCGGGAAGTTGCGGGTCGAGGTGGAGAACACCGTGGCGCCCTCGCGCACCTGGGCCTGGTTGCCCATGCACAGCGAGCAGCCCGGCATCTCCATGCGTGCGCCGGCCACGCCGAAGGTGCCGTAGTGGCCTTCCTTGGTCAGCTCGGAGGCGTCCATCTTGGTCGGCGGCGCGACCCACAGGCGGGTCGGGATGTCGCGCTTGCCCTCGAGCAGCCGCGCCGCGGCGCGGAAGTGGCCGATGTTGGTCATGCACGAGCCGATGAACACCTCGTCGATCTTCGTGCCAGCCACCTCGGACAGCGTCTTCACGTCGTCCGGATCGTTCGGGCAGGCCACGATCGGCTCGACGATCTCGTTGAGGTCGATCTCGATGACCGCGGCGTACTCGGCGTCCGGATCCGGCTCCAGCAGCTGCGGGCTCGCCAGCCACTCCTCCATCCTGCGGATGCGGCGCGCCAGGGTGCGGGCATCCTGGTAGCCCTCGGCGATCATCCACTTCAGCAGCGTGATGTTGCTGTTGAGGTACTCGATGATCGGCTCCTTGTTCAGGCGCACCGTGCAGGCCGCCGCCGAGCGCTCGGCCGAGGCGTCGGTCAGCTCGAACGCCTGCTCCACCTTCAGGTCCGGCAGGCCCTCGATCTCGAGGATGCGGCCGGAGAAGACGTTCTTCTTGCCCTGCTTGGCCACCGTCAGCAGGCCCTGCTTGATGGCGTAGTACGGGATCGCGTTGACCAGGTCGCGCAGGGTGATGCCCGGCTGCATCCGGCCCTTGAAGCGGACCAGCACCGACTCGGGCATGTCCAGCGGCATCACGCCGGTGGCCGCTGCGAACGCGACCAGGCCCGAGCCGGCCGGGAACGAGATGCCGATCGGGAAGCGGGTGTGCGAGTCGCCGCCGGTGCCGACGGTGTCGGGCAGCAGCATGCGGTTGAGCCAGCTGTGGATCACGCCGTCGCCCGGGCGCAGCGAGACGCCGCCGCGGGTGGAGATGAACTCCGGCAGGGTGCGGTGGGTCCTGATGTCCACGGGCTTCGGGTAGGCCGCGGTGTGGCAGAACGACTGCATCACCAGGTCGGCGGAGAAGCCGAGGCAGGCCAGGTCCTTCAGCTCGTCGCGGGTCATCGGGCCGGTGGTGTCCTGCGAGCCCACCGAGGTCATCCTCGGCTCGCAGTAGGTGCCCGGGCGCACGCCCTTGCCTTCCGGCAGGCCGCAGGCGCGGCCGACCATCTTCTGCGCCAGGGTGTAGCCCTTGCCGGTGTCGGCCGGCTGCTTCGGCTGGCGGAACAGGGTCGAGGGCGGCAGGCCCAGGGACTCGCGCGCCCTGGCGGTCAGGCCGCGGCCGATGATCAGCGGGATGCGGCCGCCGGCGCGCACCTCGTCGAGCAGCACCTCGCTCTTGAGCTGGAACTCGGCGATCACCTCGCCGTCCTTCAGCGCCTTGCCCTCGTACGGGCGCAGCTCGATCACGTCGCCCATCTCCATCTTCGAGACGTCGAGCTCGATCGGCAGCGCGCCGGCGTCCTCCATCGTGTTGTAGAAGATCGGCGCGATCTTGCCGCCCAGGCAGACGCCGCCGTAGCGCTTGTTCGGGATGTACGGGATGTCCTCGCCGGTCCACCACAGCACCGAGTTGGTGGCGGACTTGCGGCTGGAGCCGGTGCCGACCACGTCGCCGACGTAGGCCACCGGGTGGCCCTTCTCCTTGAGCTTCTGGATCAGGCCGATCGGGCCGCGCTTGCCGTCCTCCTCGGGCTCGAACGGCGCGTCGGGCCGCCTGTTCTTGAGCATCGCCAGCGCGTGCAGCGGGATGTCCGGGCGGGTGGTGGCGTCCGGGGCCGGCGACAGGTCGTCGGTGTTGGTCTCGCCCGGCACCTTGAACACGGTCACCAGCAGCGACTCCGGCACCTCCGGGCGGCTGGTGAACCACTCGGCGTCGGCCCAGCTCTGCAGCACGGCCCGGGCATTGGCGTTGCCGGCCTTGGCCTTCTCCTCGACGTCGTGGAAGGCGTCGAACACCAGCAGGGTGTGCTTGAGCGCGTTGGCGGCGACCTGGCCGACCTCGGCGTCGTCGAGCAGCTCGACCAGCGGCGCGACGTTGTAGCCGCCGAGCATGGTGCCCAGCAGCTCGGTGGCACGGACGCGCGAAATCAGCGGGCTGGCCTCACGGCCGAAGGCGATGCCGGCGAGGAAGGAAGCCTTCACCCGCGCCGCGTCGTCCACGCCGGCGGGGACGCGGTGGGTGAGCAGTTCGAGCAGGAACTGGTCCTCGCCCGGGGGCGGGTTCCTGAGCAGTTCGACCAGTTCGGCCGTCTGCTGCGCGGACAGCGGCAGCGGCGGGATGCCCAGGGCGGCGCGTTCGGCGGCGTGTTGGCGGTAGGCTTCCAGCATCGGGGTCTCCGGAAAAGTCGTGGGGAAAGGGAAATTCAGGCCTTCGGGACGATGAGCTTCAGGCCCTTGAAATAGTCGCGATGGAAGGCGGCGTCGAAGGTGATCAGGCCGTCGCATTGCATCAGCGCGTGCGCGCCGACCAGGAAATCGGCGAGCGGGCGGTCGCTGCCGCTGCGCTGCCGGTGGCGGCGCTGCATCTCGCCCGCGCGCAGGGCGGACTTGGCCTCCACCGGGCTGTAGTGCACGCCCATCTCCTCCAGGGCGGCCAGCACCTCGGCGCCGTTGCGCAGGGCGGCGCAGACCCCTGCCAGGGCGGCGTCGCAGACCACCACCCGGCCGCTGCCGAGGGCCTGGCGCAGGCAGGCCTCGACGGCATCCGCGCGCGGGCCGTCGGTCAGCAGTTCGACCAGGACGGTGGCGTCGACCGCGATCATCGGCCGGTCTTGCCCTGCCCGGTTTCGGCGTCAAGCGCGAACTTGCCGCGCACGCGCGAGATCGCGTCGTCCACGTTCTTGCGCAGCACGATCCGGCTGCCGTCCAGCTCGACCTTGAGCACGCTGCCCTTGGTCAGGCCCAGTGCGTCGCGGACGGCCTTGGGGAGCGTGATCTGGCCGCGCTCGGCAACGATGGCTTCCATGGCTGCCCTCCCATGAGGGGAACGGTATGTATGGATTATACATACTTTCAGATGCATACCTTCGCCCACATACTGGCCCCGCGGGCCGGGCCTCCACCGGAATTCCCGTCCGGGAGGCGTAGACTCGGGCCCGGAGAGCAAAGAAAAAGAACCGCAATGCCAGCAACCACGAGGAGCACCGCCATGGCAGACACCTTTTCCACCCGCAGCACGCTCCAGGCCGGCGGCAGGTCGTACCTCTACGCCAGCCTGCCGAAGCTGGGCGAACGCTTCGACATCAGCCGCCTGCCCTACTCCCTGAAGATCGTCCTGGAGAACCTGCTCCGCCACGAGGACGGGGTGAACGTCACCGCCGCCCACATCGAGGCCGTGGCCAGCTGGGACCCGAAGGCCGAGCCATCCACCGAGATCGCCTTCATGCCGGCGCGCGTGGTCCTGCAGGACTTCACCGGCGTGCCCTGCGTGGTGGACCTGGCGGCGATGCGCGACGCGGTGGTCAAGCTGGGCGGCAACCCGGAGCGGATCAACCCGCTGATCCCGTCCGAGCTGGTGATCGACCACTCGATCCAGGTGGACGTGTTCGGCCGCCCCGACGCCCTGGACCTCAACGGCCGGATCGAGTTCGAGCGCAACCGCGAGCGCTACGCCTTCCTGCGCTGGGGGCAGAAGGCCTTCCGCAACTTCAAGGTCGTGCCGCCGAACACCGGCATCGTCCACCAGGTGAACCTGGAGTACCTGGCGCGCGTGGTGATGACCGCCGAGCGCGAGGACGGCACCTGGGCCTATCCCGACACCGTGTTCGGCACCGACTCGCACACCACCATGGTCAACGGCCTGGGCGTGCTCGGCTGGGGCGTGGGCGGCATCGAGGCCGAGGCGGCCATGCTCGGCCAGCCGTCCTCGATGCTGATCCCGCAGGTGGTGGGCTTCCGCCTCACCGGCAGGCTCCCGGAAGGCGCCACCGCCACCGACCTGGTGCTCACCGTCACCCAGATGCTGCGCCAGCACGGCGTGGTCGGCAAGTTCGTGGAGTTCTTCGGCGATGGCCTGCAGCACCTGCCGCTGGCCGACCGCGCCACCATCGGCAACATGGCCCCGGAGTACGGCGCCACCTGCGGCATCTTCCCGATCGACGCCGAGTCGCTGAACTACCTGCGCCTGTCCGGCCGCGACGAGGCGCACATCGCCCTGGTCGAGGCCTACGCGAAGGCACAGGGCCTGTGGCACGAGCCCGGCATGCCCGAGGCCGAATACAGCAGCGTGCTCCACCTGGACCTGGGCGACGTGAAGCCTTCGCTGGCCGGGCCGAAGCGCCCGCAGGACCGCGTGCTGCTGCAGGACGTGAAGAAGAACTTCCACGAGAACCTCGGCCCGCTGGTGGCCAGCCGCAACGGCCGGCTCGGGAAACAGATCGAGCGTTTCCGCGGGGAAGGCGGCGCGCAGCCGCAGGCCGAACACCTGGCGGCAAAGCCGGTGTCGAAGATCCGGCTCGATGACGGCGAGCACGAGCTGACCGACGGCTCGGTGGTGATCGCGGCGATCACCTCGTGCACCAACACCTCCAACCCGGCCGTGATGATCGGTGCCGGCCTGCTCGCCCGCAACGCGGTCGCGCGCGGGCTGACCCGCAAGCCGTGGGTGAAGACCTCGCTCGGCCCGGGCTCGCGCGTGGTGACCGACTACCTGCGCAAGGCCGGCCTGCTCGACGACCTGGAGCGGCTCGGCTTCAACGTGGTCGGCTATGGCTGCACCACCTGCATCGGCAACTCCGGCCCCCTGCCCGAGGCGGTGTCCAGGGGCATCGCCGAGAACGACCTGGCCGTGGTCTCGGTGCTGTCGGGCAACCGCAACTTCGAGGGCCGGATCCACGCCGAGGTGAAGATGAACTACCTCGCCTCGCCGCCCCTGGTGGTGGCCTACGCGATCGCCGGCACGGTGGACATCGACCTGACCAGCGAGCCGCTCGGCACCGACCGCGACGGCAACCCGGTGTACCTGCGCGACATCTGGCCGGGCAACAGGGAGATCGGGGACTTCATCGCCAGCACCATCGGGCCGGAGATGTTCCGGCAGAACTACGCCGACGTGTTCAAGGGCGATACCCGCTGGAACACCATCGAGTCGCCCGACGGCGGGCTGTATGCCTGGGACGCAAGCTCCACCTACATCAAGAACCCGCCGTATTTCGACGGGATGACGATGGAGGTCGGCCGGATCGAGGACATCCACGGCGCCCGGGTGATGGCGATCTTCGGCGACTCGATCACCACCGACCACATCTCGCCGGCGGGCAGCATCAAGCCGGACTCGCCCGCCGGCCGTTACCTGCAGTCGCGCGGCGTGCAGCCGGCCGACTTCAACAGCTACGGCAGCCGCCGCGGCAACGATGACGTGATGGTGCGCGGCACCTTCGCCAACATCCGCATCAAGAACCTGTTCTTCGGCGGCGAGGAAGGCGGCAACACGCTGTACTTCGGCCCGCCCGGCTCGACCGCTGCGCCGGAGAAGATGCCGATCTACGACGCGGCCATGAAGTACAAGGCCGCGGGCGTGCCCACGGTGGTGTTCGCCGGCAAGGAGTACGGCACCGGTTCCTCGCGTGACTGGGCGGCCAAGGGCACCAGCCTGCTCGGCATCCGTGCGGTGGTGGCCGAGAGCTTCGAGCGCATCCACCGCTCCAACCTGGTCGGCATGGGCGTGTTGCCGCTGCAGTTCCGCCCGGGCGAGAACGCGCAGACGCATGGCCTGGACGGCACCGAGGTCATCGACATCGTCGGCCTGGACGACGGGCACTCGCGCACCGCCACGCTGGTCGCGCGCAAGGCCGACGGCAGCGAGAAGCGGATCGAGGTGGACGTGCTGCTGTTGACCCCGAAGGAAGTCGAGTACTTCCGCCACGGCGGCCTCCTGCACTACGTCCTGCGCCATCTGGCGTCGCAGAAGTAGGCGCGCCGGTTCCGCCGCGCGGCGCAGGCCCGGCCCGCGGGCGCGGGGCGTCCAGGCGCCCCGCCCGCCACCGGCGGTGGTTCCCGGGGCCGGGGCGCGGATGCTCCGGCCTGTCGCGACGGGTGGCGGCGCGTCGCCGGACGGTTACAGCTTCCGGGTCCATTCCGCCCGGTAGAGCATCCACTCTCCGTCCTGGTCGCGCCAGGCCGTGCGCACGGCGTAGACCCCGGCATGCCCGGGCAGCGGGCCGTCGGGGCCGGCCGTGGCGATCGCGTCGAAGCCGACCGAGGCATGGCCGGGCGACGCCATGTCCACCCGGAGCGGCCCGAAGACGACGCCGGAGCGCGGATGCCGCCGCATCAGCAGGGCGGCGTAGGCCCTTGCGGCGCGCCGGTCCATGCCGTCGTTGCCGATGAAGTCCGCCGACAGGAATTGCTGCATTGCGGCAGGATCGCGCGCGCCGATCGCATCCTGCAGCGCCGAGACCCGCTCACGCAGCGCGGCCTCGGGCTCGGGCCGGGAACACGCGGCGATGGCCAGCGCCATGCACGCGGCCGACAGGCTTTTCAGGCCCCACCGGTACAGCATTCCCTTCCTCCGTTCCCCTCGCGCGGGCATTGCAGCCATGCCATTTTCACCTTGCCAGCATGTGGGGGCTATGCTCCAATCCATACCCGACGGTATCCACAGCGGAAACAACGCGCGGACGAGACAGAGGGAGGATCTGCATGACGATCGAACGGCCCTGGCTGGCGCAGTACCCGGCAGGCGTACCCGCGGAAATCAACCCGGACGAATTCCCCTCGGTCCCTGCGGTACTCGAAGGCGCGCTGCGCGATTTCCGTGACCGCGCCGCCTTCGCCAACCTCGGCAAGACGATCACCTATGCGGAAGTGGACGAGCTCAGCCGCCACTTCGCCGCCTACCTGCTCGGCGAGCTGAAGCTGAAGAAGGGCGACCGGGTCGCGATCATGCTGCCGAACTGCCTGCAGCATCCGATCGCCACCTTCGGCGTGCTCCGCGCCGGGCTGACGGTGGTGAATACCAACCCCATGTACACCGCGCGCGAGCTCAAGCACCAGCTCGTCGACTCCGGCGCCAGCGCGATCCTGGTGCTGGACAATTTCGCCAGGACGGTCCAGGAGGTCGTCGCGGAAACCCAGGTCCGCCAGGTGATCACCACCGGCCTGGGCGACATGCTCGATTTCCCGAAGCGCCCCATCGTCAACTTCGTGCTCAGGCACGTGAAGAAGATGGTGCCCGATTACGACATCCCGGGCGCGGTCCGCTTCCGCGATGTGCTCGCGGCAGGCGCGCGCCACGCGCTGCCGGAGGTCGTGATCGACCCTCAGGACATCGCCTTCCTGCAGTACACGGGCGGCACCACCGGCGTGGCCAAGGGCGCGATGCTCACCCACCGCAACATGGTGGCGAACATGCAGCAGGCCTCGGCCTGGCTCGGCGACCTGCTGCGCCCGGGCGAGGAAGTCATCGTCACGGCCCTGCCGCTGTACCACATCTTCGCGCTGACCGCGAACGGGCTGGTGTTCATGAAATTCGGCGGGTTGAACCACCTGATCACCAACCCTCGCGACATGCCGGGCTTCGTGAAGGAGCTCCGGAAGATCCGGATGACGGCCATCACCGGGGTCAACACCCTGTTCAACGGCCTGCTCAACACGCCGGGCTTCGAGGAGCTGGATTTCTCCTCGCTGCGCCTGACCCTGGGAGGCGGCATGGCGGTGCAGCGGGCCGTGGCCGAGCGCTGGAAGAAAGTGACCGGCGTGACCCTGGTCGAGGCCTACGGCCTGACCGAGACCTCTCCGGCGGCGTGCATCAACCCGATGGACCTCGCCGAATACAACGGCTCGATCGGCCTGCCCATCCCCTCGACCGACGCCTGCATCAAGGACGACGACGGGCGCATGCTGCCCCCGGGCGAGGTCGGCGAACTGTGCATCAAGGGCCCGCAGGTGATGAAGGGCTACTGGAACCGCCCGGAGGAAACCGCGGCCGCGATCGATGCCGACGGCTGGCTGCACACCGGTGACATGGCCAGGATGGACGAAAAGGGCTTCTTCTACATCGTCGACCGGAAGAAGGACATGATCCTGGTGTCCGGCTTCAACGTCTACCCGAACGAGATCGAGGACGTGATCGCGATGATGCCCGGCGTGCTCGAGGTGGCCGCGGTCGGGGTCCCCGACGAGAAGTCCGGGGAGGCGGTCAAGCTGGTCATCGTCAGGAAGGACCCCTCCCTGACCGAGGCCCAGGTCCGGGCCCATGCCAAGGCGAACCTGACCGGCTACAAGCAGCCGAAAATCATCGAATTCCGTGACGAACTTCCCAAATCCAACGTCGGGAAGATCCTCAGGCGGGAGCTCCGGGAGGAGGCCAGGGGCAAATAACCGCCCTGTCCCGCCTTCCCCCGGGCCGGTACCCCCTTGCAGTTCGGCGACGATAGGCGCATACAGGCGCCTATCGGGCACTTTCTGACACTCAACGGCATTTATGGACCCGCGGCTCCGACGGGTTTGTGATGCCTATCCGCTCGGGGGAAACCAACATGACGAACGTCGAACAGCTGCGCCGCAGCATCAACTCCTACGCCACCATCCGGGTCGAGGTCACGCCGGACCAGTCCGCCCACTGGCTCTACCAGCACGCCGACATCGGCAAGGGCGTGCGCCCCTGCTTCCGGACCCAGCTGATGGAGGACATGTGGGGCTACCTGACCTCGATCACCCTGCGCGAGTCGCAGCGCGAACCCGGCAGGCTCCGCCATCTGGTCCTCGCCTCCGACGCGCCCGCCTTCAACCTCGGTGGCGACCTCGAGCTGTTCGCCGAGCTGATCCGCAGCAACAACCGCCAGAAGCTGCTCGAATACGCGCGCCGCTGCGTTGACGGCGTCTACCACTTCCACAACGGCCTGGGCGGCGACGTGCGCACCATCGCCCTGGTCCAGGGCGACGCGCTCGGCGGCGGCCTCGAGATGGCCCTGGCCTGCCACACCATCGTCGCCGAGGAAGGCGTGAGCATGGGCCTGCCCGAGGTGCTGTTCGGCCTGTTCCCGGGGATGGGCGCCTACTCGTTCCTGTGCAAGCGCGTTTCGCCGCAGCTGGCCGAGAAGATCATCCTCGATGGCACCCTCTACAGCAGCGAGGAGATGTACCGCATGGGCATCGTGGACGTGCTGGTGCCCAAGGGCCAGGGCGAGGCCGCGGTGCAGGAGATCATCACCCGCCAGCAGAGCCGTCCGCATGCGCACCTGGCGCTGAACGCGGTCCGCGCGATCGCCCAGCCGGTCGGCTACAACGAGCTGATGGGCATCACCGAGGTCTGGGTGGACACCGCCCTGGCGCTGGGCGAGAAGTCGCTCAAGACCATGGAGCGGATCGTCAAGGCACAGTCCCGGCTCGCGGCCAAGGCGGCGGCCGCCTGATCATCCCCGTGGACCCTTTCCCGGCCGGCCCTCCCTGTTCCGCCGCCGGGAAGGGACGCCAGGAAGTGCCGTTGGCCGCCGGTCAGGAATCCCCTGCCTGGTCGGCGGCCCCTTCTTTCCCCGGGTCGTACCCGGCCAGCAGGGTCTGGCCCTGTACCAGCCGCTCGCGCAGCGCGCCGTGGCGCTGCCGCCACTCCCGGGCCAGCTGCCAGTCCGGCAGCTGCATGACCTCCCCGGCCTGTGCCCCCAGCCTGACCAGCCCGAGGTTGCCGGCGACGCCCTTGAGCGCGTGCGCCTGCTCGCGCACCTGCTCCCACTGCCCGGCCCGGCCGTGCGCCTCGAACGCGGCAAGGCAGTTCTCGGCGTCGATCTTGCACTGCTCGATGAAGCGGACGACGAAGTCCCGGCCCATGCCGAGCGCGCAGAGTTCGTCCAGCACCGACGGGTCGAAGGCGTCGTCCTCCAGCGTCACCGCCAGCTCCGGGCGCCCGGTCTGCACCGGCGTCTGCGCCTGGCCGGTGGTGGCGATCTCGGCCAGGGTGTCGAGCAGGCGGGCGGCGACCACAGGCTTGGCGATGAAGGCCTTGGCACCGGCCTGCTCGCAGCGCTGGATGGATTCCGGGGTCACGTCGGCGCTGAGGACGATCACCGGGGTCTTGCGCGGGACGCCGGCCTCCATCACCCGCAACTGGCGCAGCATGTCCAGGCCGTTGATGCCCGGCATGTGCAGGTCCACGATGACCGCGTCGTAGTCGCTGACCTCGAGCGCCGCGAGCACCGCCTCGCCGTCGTTGACCGCGACCACCTTGTGCCCTGCCTTCTGCAGCAGGTTCTGCAACACCATCCGGTTAGCGGCGTTGTCGTCCGCGATGAGGATGTGCATGCTGCGTACCCGCGCGCGATGGCGCAGGAACGGGTCGGTGAAGGCGATGACGTTGGCGGGGGCGGCCCTGGGCGCCTCTTCCGTCCCTGCCGCGTCGGCGACCGCCGGTGCGGCGGCATCGGAGCGCGTGACGGGCGGCTCGAACGGCAGCTCGACCCAGAAGCGGCTGCCGACCTTCTCCACGCTCTCGAAGCCGATGCTCCCGCCCATCGCCTCGGTCAGGCCCTTGGCGATCGTGGTGCCGAGGCCGGTGCCGCCATGGCGGCGCGACAGGCTGGTGTCCACCTGCTCGAACGCCTCGAACAGCCTGGTCTTGGCCGACATCGGGATGCCGATGCCCGAGTCCGAGATCGTGAAGCGCAGGCGCACCCCGTTCCCCGCGGCGTGCATGCCGTCGGCGACCGTCACATCCAGCTGGACGAAGCCCTTCTCCGTGAACTTGATGGCGTTGTTGACCAGGTTGAGCAGCACCTGGCGCAGGTGCGCCGGGTCGCCGAGCAGCACGCGTGGCACGTCGTCGCCGATGCGGACCCGGTAGTCCAGCTGCTTGGCCCTCGCCGCGGGCGCCAGGATCAGCGAGACATGCTCGACCAGCACGTGCGGCGAGAATTCCTCGCGCGAGATCTTGATCTTGCCCGCCTCGATCGCGGAGATGTCGAGCACGTCCTCGACCAGCGCCAGCAGGGTGCGGGTCGAGGCCTGGATGGTGTTGACGTACTCGCGTTGCTCCGGATCGAGCTTCGTCGTCGCCAACAGCTCGGAGGTGCCGGCCAGGCCGTTGAGCGGCGTGCGGAACTCGTGGCTCATGTTGGCCAGGAACCGGCTCTTGGCCTCGTTGGCGCGCCTGGCCTCCTCCGTGGCCCGGGTCAGGGCGAGCAGCAGCCGCGACAGGTACAGCGGCACGGCGACCAGGCCGATCAGCAGGCCGACGCCGAGGCTCATGTTCTGCCGCCAGTAGCCGTTGCCGAACAGCGCGACGCCGAAACAGGTAACGGCGAAGCCGATGGCTCCGAGCAGGTAGCGGTTGCCGTAGCGCAGGCCGTTGCCGATCGTGACCCACATGATGATCACGTACACCCACGCCAGCGGCTCGCCCATGACCAGCATGGCCGCCGACATCAGCCCGTAGTCGGACAGCATGCCGAGCACGCGGCGCGGGTGGCACACGCGGGGATCGGCCACGATCCAGCCCAGGATCAGGCTGCCGAGCACGAATCCGGCCATCACCATCAGCAGGACCGCGTCCGAGCCGCTGAAGGTGTCGCCTCCCCTGCCGGCCTGCAGGTAGTTCCGGCCCAGCACGTAGACCAGGACGATGAACAGGATGATCAGCCGGATGATGGCCTGCCCGTGCTCGCTGTCGGGCCGGTTCGACAGGCGGCTGGCGATGATGGACCGGATCGTGCCCATGGCGTCATCCCTCTGCCCGGGGCTGCGGCGGGCTTGCGGCCTTGGCCGGCGACGCGTAGCGGGCGCACAGTTCCTCCACCCGCTCGCGGGCGCGCAGCAACGCGTCCACGCAGGCGGGGTCGAACAGCTTGCCGCTGTTCTGGCGGATGTAGGCGAACGCCTCGTCGAGGCTCCAGGCCGGCTTGTACGGACGCTTCGAGATCAGTGCGTCGAACACGTCGGCGACCGCGACGATCCGGGCCTCGAGCGGGATCGCGTCGCCGGCCAGCCCATCGGGGTAGCCGCTGCCGTCGTAACGCTCCTGGTGGCGCAGCGCGATGGTGGCGCTGAGCTGGATGAAGCGGTTCTGGCTGCCGCTGAGCAGCTCGTGGCCGATCCTCGGGTGCGTGCGCATGATCCGGATTTCCTCCTCGGTGAGGGGGCCGGGCTTCTGCAGCAGGGCGTCCGGGATCGCGATCTTGCCGATGTCGTGGAGGGGCGCGGCCAGCTCGATCATCCGCACCTCCTCCTCGAACAGGCCAAGCTCCTCGGCGATCACGCCCGCGATCGCCGCCAGCCGCGCGAGGTTGGCGCTGGTGCCCGCGTCGCGGTACTCGATCGCCCGGGCGAGGCGGTTCAGGGTCTCGCGCTCGCGTTCCTCGATCTCATGCATGCTCGCCAGCAGGCGCTGCTCGAGCGAGAGCGCGCGCTGCTTGATGGATTCGGTCTGCTGGCGCAGCTGCAGCAGGTTGCGGCAGCGGGCGCGCAGCTCGCGCGGGCGGACCGGCTTGACCAGGAAGTCGATGACGCCGGCATCCAGCGCTGCCTGGCGGATCGGCTCGTCGCCGACCACGGTGACCAGCACGATCGGCACGTCGCGGTTCATCAGCGGCCGGCGGAAGCGGCGCGCGAACTCCAGGCCGTCGATCACCGGCATGCGGTAATCGAGGATCAGCAGGTCCGGGCGGTTCTTCTCGCACCAGTCCAGCGCGACCTGGGGATCGCCGAAGTCGAACACCTCCAGCTCGGGGCTGATGTCCTCGAGGACGTGCCGCAGCATCGTGCGGGCGGAGGTCTGGTCATCGACGATGACGATGTTCATGTGTCGGCCGTTGACGGCGCTTCCCCGGTCGTTCGAACCCAGCATGGTGGCCGGGTCCCGGCAATGCAAGCAAGCCCCCGTGCCCACCGCATCCCGGAATCTGTGATCCGCATCCATCCCATTGTCCACGGGATACGGCCGCGTGACGGGCCATGTCCCGCTGGACCCGCCCTCCCCCGGGCGGTCAGGGGGCCGCGTCGGGGCGCATGTACGGAAACAGCAGGACGTCCCGGATCGAGGACGAGCCCGTCAGCAGCATCACCAGCCGGTCGATGCCGACCCCAAGCCCGCCGGTGGGCGGCAGGCCATACTCCAGCGCACGGATGTAGTCCGCGTCGTAGTGCATGGCCTCCTCGTCCCCCCCCTCCTTCTCGCGCACCTGGGCCCGGAACCGCTCGGCCTGGTCCTCGGGATCGTTGAGCTCGGAGAAGCCGTTGGCGATCTCCTTGCCGCCGATGAACAGTTCGAACCGGTCGGTCACGCCCGGCTCGGTGTCCGATTCCCGCGCCAGCGGCGAGACCTCGACCGGGTAGTGGGTGATGAAGGTCGGCTGGATGAGTTCCTGCTCCACCGTCTTCTCGAAGATCTCGAGCAGCAGCTTGCCCCAGCCCCAGGACGGCTTGACCGGGATCTTCAGCGCGGCACAGTGCCGCGCCAGCGCCTCGCGGTCGCGGCAATCGGCCTGGCTGATCTGCGGGTTGCGCCCGCGCACGGCCTCGTCGAGCCGCTGGCGCCGGAACGCCGGGCCCAGGTCGATGTCGTGTCCGTCCCAGTGGACGGCGGTGGTGCCGAGGGTCTCGCGCGCCACGTCGCGGATCAGGGACTCGGTCAGGTCCATGATCTCGCCGTAGGCGGCGTAGGCCTCGTACAGCTCCAGCATCGTGAATTCCGGGTTGTGCCGGGTGCTGACGCCCTCGTTGCGGAAGTTGCGGTTGATCTCGTAGACGCGCTCGAAGCCGCCGACGACCAGGCGCTTGAGGTAGAGCTCGGGCGCCACCCGCAGGTAGAGGTCCAGGTCGAGCGCGTTGTGGTGGGTCACGAACGGGCGCGCGGTGGCACCGCCGGGGATGTAGTGCATCATCGGCGTCTCCACCTCCATGAACCGGCGTGCATCCAGCCAGCGGCGGATCGCGGCGATGATCCGCGAGCGCCTGACGAAGACCTCGCGTGCCTCCGGGTTCACGATCAGGTCCACGTAGCGCTGGCGGTAGCGTTGCTCGACGTCGGTCAGGCCGTGCCACTTGTCCGGCAGCGGCCGCAGCGACTTGGTCAGCAGGCGCAGGCTGTCGGCACGGACCGACAGCTCGCCGGTCTTCGTGCGCATCAGCGGGCCCTCGGCGGCGACGATGTCGCCCACATCCCACCCCTTGAACGCCTCGTAGCGGTCGCCCAGGGCGGTGGCCTGCAGGAACAGCTGGATCCGCCCGGACATGTCCTGGATCTGGGCGAAGGCGGCCTTGCCCATCACCCGCTTGGCCATCATCCGCCCGGCGACCGCGACCCGGCGGCCGGTGGCCTCCAGCGCCTCGGAGGTCCAGCGCTCCCCGTCGGCATACTCGGCCTGCAGGTCGCCGGCCAGGTCGTGCCTGCGGAAATCGTTGGGGAACGCCACGCCCTGCGCACGCAGGGCCGCCAGTTTCGCCCGGCGCTCGGCGATGAGGGCGTTGTCGTCGGCGTTCGTCGGCAGGGGCGTCTGGCTCATGGCGGGATGCTTCCGGGGGATACGGTCAGGCGCGGCGGGAATCGCGGAGGTCCGCCCTCCCCGCCGCGCCACGGCAGGAGAGGATTACACGGCGTCGGCGCGTTTGGCACCGGCGTCCAGGCCGGCCTTGAGCGCGGCCTCGACGAACTCGTCGAGGTCGCCATCGAGCACCTTCTGGGTGTCGGTGCGCTCGACACCGGTGCGCAGGTCCTTGATCCGGCTCTGGTCGAGCACGTAGTTGCGGATCTGGCTGCCCCAGCCGATGTCGGCCTTGTTGGCCTCGAGCGCATTCTTCTCGGCGTTGCGCTTCTGCAGCTCCATTTCGTACAGCTTGGCCGCGAGCATCTTCATCGCGCGGTCGCGGTTGGCGTGCTGGCTGCGCTCGGTCTGGCAGGCCACGACGATGCCGGTCGGGACGTGGGTGATGCGCACCGCCGACTCGGTCTTGTTCACGTGCTGGCCGCCGGCGCCCGAGGAGCGGTACACGTCCATCTTCAGGTCGGCCGGGTTGATCTCGATGTCGATCCTGTCGTCCACCTCGGGGCTGACGAACACCGAGGCGAAGCTGGTGTGGCGGCGGTTGTCCGAGTCGAAGGGGCTCTTGCGCACCAGCCGGTGGATGCCGGTTTCGGTCTTGAGCCAGCCGTAGGCGTACTCGCCCTCCACGCGGAAGGTGGCCGACTTGATGCCCGCGACTTCACCGCCCGACACCTCGAGCAGCTCGGTCTTCCAGCCGCGCGATTCGCACCAGCGCAGGTACATGCGCAGCAGCATCTCGGCCCAGTCCTGGGCCTCGGTGCCACCGGCGCCCGCCTGGATGTCGACGAAGGCGTTGGCGCCATCCATCTGGCCGGAGAACATGCGCTGGAACTCCAGCTGCCCGACGTCGCGCTCGTAGCGGTCCACGTCGGCGGCGACGGCCTGCGCGGTCTCGTCGTCGTTCTCGGCCTCGGCCAGCTCCAGCAGCTCGACCGCGGCCGCCAGGCCCTCGTTCAGCCTGCGGATGCCGTTGACGGTGCGGTCGAGCGTCGCACGCTCGCGGCCCAGGGCCTGCGCGCGTTCCGGATCGTTCCAGACACCGGGGTCTTCCAGCTCGCGCTCGACTTCCTCGAGGCGTTCGCGCTTGCGGTCGTAGTCAAAGATACCCCCTCAGCGCTTCCAGCCGTTCCCGGAGGTCGGCGATGCGCTGGCGGACGGGATTGAGTTCCATCATGGCGGGAAAGGGTCCGCGTGAGAAAGGAAAAACGGCCGCAGATTCTACCAGCAGGCGGCGCTCAGGCGTCCCTGAACCGCTCCTTCAGCCCTGCCCGCCAGCTGCGGCTGACCGGCAGCTCGCCGCCGTCCTTCAGGTGCAGCCGTGCATCGCCGGTATCCAGCGGCTCGATCGAGGCCACGTGGTCGAGGTTCACGATGTAGCTGCGATGGATCCGCACGAAACGCGAGGGGTCCAGCCGGGTGGCGATCCCGCCCAGGGTGCTGCGCAGCGGATAGTCGTGCCCGCGCACGCGCAGGTTCACGTAGTTGCCCGAGGCCTGCAGCCACTCGATGTCGCTGGCGGCGACCAGGAACTCGCGCCCGAGCTTGCGCACCAGGAACCGCTCGGGCCGCTCGACCGGCTCCACCGCCGGGCCCTCGTCGGGCGCGGCCAGCAGGCTCGCCTCGCCCTGCAGGCGCCGGAGGACGAAGCCGTAGGCCTCGACCAGGAACACGACCATGGCGTAGGTGCGCACGTCCTTGAGGTACTCGTAGGCCAGTTCGCGGGGCCACGGCCCGAAGTCGTAGTCGGCGCCCTGCCAGCGGTAGGCCAGGATCCGGAGCCCCACCATCCCGACCACGTGGACGAGGCAGAAGACCACGCTGGCGGCCAGGTGCAGCGGGAGCCGCTGCCGCCAGTTATCCCAGTGGAAGGGGAAGCGCCCCACCAGCCACGCCACCAGCGGGACGGCGAGCAGCAGGACGAGCCCGCTGCTGGCCTCCCAGACCACGGGCTCCCAGCGCCGGAACGGGTTGTCCTCGTACCGGTCGAGCTCGATCCACGTGGTCAGGCTGTTGGCCGCGGCATTGGCGGCGATCACCAGGAACACGAATCCCGCTTCCACCCAGCGGCGCCAGGGGAGGTAGCGTTCGTACAGCGTCGGCGTGGGCGTCATGGGCCCGGATTCTACGTGCGTGGCCCTCCCGGATCGTCCCGCCCTGCCCGCGGTTCGTCACCGCGGCCTGTCGTCCCGTCACTCCGCGGTTGCCGCGGGCCACGGCGGCGGCGAGCCTGGCCGCGTATCCCGGCCACACAAACCGCCATGACTCGCCGCCACGATCTCGACTGGGTCCGTGTCCTCGCCTTCGGCCTGCTGGTGCTCTACCACGTGGGCATGTACTACGTGACCTGGGACTGGCACATCAACAGCCCCGCGGCCGGCCCCGCGCTCGAGCCGTTCATGATGCTCAGCTCGCCATGGCGGCTGTCGCTGCTGTTCCTGGTCTCGGGGGTGGCCACGGCCTTCCTGCTGGCCCGCGCAAGGCGCGATGCCGCGGCCGCGAACGGGCGCGTGCGCTTCCTCGGACCGCGCTCGTGGCGGCTGCTGGTGCCGCTCGCGTTCGGGATGCTGGTGGTGGTGCCGCCGCAGTCCTACTACGAGGTGGTGGAGAAGCTGCCGGGCGGGTACCACGACGGCTACCTTGCGTTCTGGGGCCGCTACCTAGCCGGCGACGGAAGCTTCTGCCGGGGCGACGACTGCCTGGTGCTGCCGACCTGGAACCACCTGTGGTTCGTGGCCTACCTCTGGGCCTACACCGTGGCCCTGTGGCTGCTGCTCCGCATCGCACCGCGGGTGATGGAGCGCGCCGGCGCCCGCCTCGACGCCCTGCTCGCCTCCGGCCCCGCGGTGCTGCTGCTGCCGGCGCTGTGGCTGGCCGTAGCGAGGCTGCTGCTGGCCGGACGCTTCGGCTCGACCCACGCGCTGGTCGACGACTGGTACAACCACGCCCAGTACTTCCCGGTCTTCCTGCTCGGGTTCCTGGTCGCGCGCGGCGAAGCGACCTGGGCGGCGGTCGAGCGCGCGCGCTGGCCCGCGCTCTGGCTGTGGCTGGGCAGCTGGGGGGTGATCGCGTGCTACTTCCGGATCTACGCCGAAGCCGATCCCCCGCAGGCGCTGCGCCCGGCGGTGCGCGGGCTGTGGGGCCTCGACCAGTGGTGCGCGATCGTGGCCATCCTCGGCTTCGCCCGCCGCCTCGCGCCCGGCGACAGTCCCGCGCTGCGCTACCTGTCGCAGGCGGTGTTTCCGGTCTACATCCTGCACCAGACGATCATCGTGGTCCTCGCCTGGCACCTGCGGCCACTGGCCCTGCCGCCGCCGCTGGAAGGGCTGCTGCTGGTGGCGCTGACGCTCGTCCTGGCCTTCGCCGGCTACGAACTGGTCCGGCGCGTGCCCCTGCTCCGCCCGCTGTTCGGCCTCAGGCCGCGCGATGGGGTGGAAGCGCCAGCCCGGGATGCCCGGCTGGCAGGCACCGGGATGCGCCGCTAGCGTGTCCCGGGCTCAGGCCGGCTCCCGGTGTTCGACCACCAGCTGGATCGCCTGCGGCCCGCGCCAGTCGTTCGTCGCGAGGCGGTAGGCCAGCCGGCAGTACGCGGAGGGTTGCTCGCCGTTCCAGCCACCGAAATGGATGGCTTCCACCGGCCCGCGCAGGCCTTCGCCATGCAGGGTCAGCTTCAGGTGCCGTTCGCCGACGACGCGCCAGTCCCGCACCTCGAACATCCCGTCGAACAGCGGCTCGGGGAAGCCCTGCCCCCACGGGCCGCCGTCGCGGATGGCCTCGGCGTGGCGGCGGTCGAACTCGTGCGGCTCCAGCTCGCCGTCGCTCAGCAGCTCGGCCTGCAGCAGCGCCGGGTCGAGCAGGCGCGCCACCGTCCCGCGCAGCGCGGCCTCGAAGGCAGGCAGCCGCTCCCGCGGCAGGGTCAGGCCCGCGGCCATCGCGTGCCCGCCGAAACGGTCGATCAGGCCCGGATGGGCGGCATCGAGGGCTGCCAGCGCGTCGCGGATGTGGAAACCCGGGATGGATCGCGCCGAGCCGCGCAGCAGGCCGCTGCCCGGCTCCGCCGGCGCGAAGGCGATGACCGGCCGGTGCAGCCGCTCCTTCACCTTCGAGGCCACCAGTCCGACGATGCCCGGGTGCCATTCGGGGTCGTACAGGCAGACCGCGGCGCCTTCCGGCCCGTCCGCGTCGAAGCTTCGCCCGGCCAATGCGGCCTCGGCGTCCTCCAGCATCAGCTGCTGCACGCCTCGGCGCTCGGCGTTGATTTCGTGCAGCAGTCGCGCCAGCTCGCGCGCGCGGCCGGGATCGTCGGTCAGCAGGCATTCGATGCCGAGCGACATGTCCTCGAGCCGGCCGGCGGCATTGATCCGCGGCGCGATGGCGAAGGCGATGTCGGTGGAGGTCAGCGTGCGTTCGCTGCGCCCGGACACCTCGGCCAGCGCACGCAGGCCGGCGCAGCCCCGGCCCGCCCGCAGCCGGCGCAGTCCCGCAGCGACCAGGGCGCGGTTGTTGGCGTCCAGCGGCACCAGGTCCGCCACCGTGCCGACCGCGACCAGGTCCAGCAGTGTGGCCAGGTCGGGTTCCCCGCCGGGGAACGCGCCGGCCTCGCGCAGCCGCCGGCGCAACGCCAGCAGCACGTAGAAGATCACCCCGACGCCGGCCAGCGCCTTGCTCGGGAAGCCATCGCCCGGCAGGTTCGGGTTCACGATGGCATCGGCCGGCGGCAGCGTCCCGCCCGGCAGGTGGTGGTCGGTGACCAGCACCTGCCAGCCCTGCGCCTTCGCGGCGGCCATGCCGGCATGGCAGGCGATGCCGTGGTCCACCGTCACCAGCAGCCGCGGCCGCAGGGCGGCCAGCTCCGCGACCAGCCCCGTGGACAGCCCGTAGCCGTGCGCGATCCGGTTGGGCACGGCGTAGGCCACGTCGCGCGCACCGAGCATGCGCAGCCCGCGCACCGCCACCGCGCAGGCGGTGGCACCATCGGCGTCGAAGTCGCCGACCACGAGGATCCGTTCCCCGCGTGCGATCGCGCCGGCCAGCAGCGTGGTCGCCGCCTCGATGCCGCGCAGCCCGTCCGGCGGTGCCAGCCCCGACAGCGACGGCCGGGCCTGGGCCGGGTCGAGCACGCCACGCGCGGCATAGATCCGGCGCAGCAGCGGCAGGATGTCGTCCGGCCACCGCGCCGCCGCCTGCGGCAGTTCGCGGCGCCGGATCCTCGGCATCCGGATCAAGCCGCGGGCTCCTTCAACGGCCGGCGCCAGAACCGCCAGCGGTGGTTGCGCCGCAGGACCACCCGCAGCCCGTCCTCGCTGTCGACCTCCAGCGCGTCGAGCCGCCCTTCCGCCAGCGCGGACAGCGCGGGCGCCAGCCAGTCACGCTCGAGCACGGCAGGATCGCGCAGCGAGGCCAGGTCGAACACGGTGTCGCGGTCGACGCCCTCGAAGCGCGCCCGCCGCGGGCCAAGCACGCCCGCGGCGTGGGCCAGCGCGATCCCGGTCTCGTCGTCGCCCGAATACGCCGCGTGCGCGGATCCGACGTGGTCGGGCAACACGCCGCCGCCCCAGAACCACAGCGAGTTCACCGGTGCCTTGCCCTGCTCCGCGCGCCGCGCGTTCCACGGGTGGTTGTGCAACAGGACCTGCGCCTCGCTCAGCAGCGTGCGCCAGCGCCGCTCGCCGGGCCCGAGCGGAAGGTGGTCGAACACGTCCGTGCCGAGCGCTTCCTCCGGTTCGGCGAAATCGGGCCACGCCGTGCCGGGCGGCAGGCGCACGTACCAGCGCGACGGCACCGGGGCGTCGACCGTGAGCCCCGCATCACCGAACAGCGGGCGCAGCGCCGGCAACAGCGCGTCCACGTCCTCCCGGGCCAGCGCCAGGCCCTCACCGCAGGCCAGCAGGCGGGCACCGTTGATGTCGGGGAGGACGTGGCACGGGTCCGCCCGCAGCCAAGCCGAGCCGGCCGCGTCACCGGCATCGGCCTGCCGGGTCAGGGCCGCGACCGGCCAATGGTTCGGGACCAGCCGGAAATGCCGCAGCAGCTGCGCGCGGCGCCCCTGGGTCGCGTCAGGCAGGCGGTCGCCACGCCCGAGCACGCGCGCGGCCGCGGTGGAGAACGCCTGCCCGCCGAAACGCCTGGACGCCGGCAGCAGCAGCGTGGCCCGCATCGCTCAGTCCCCGTAGGAAACTTCGACGATCTCGTACTCGCGCCGGCCACCGGGGGCTTCGATGGTCACGGTGTCGCCCTCGTGCTTGCCGATCAGCGCGCGCGCCACCGGCGAGGAAATGGCGATCAGGCCCATCTTGATGTCGGCCTCGAGGTCGCCGACGATCTGGTAGCGTTTCTCCTCGCCGGTCTCGACGTCGGCGATGGTCACCTTTGCGCCGAACACCACCTTGTCGCCGACGTCGATCTTGCTGACGTCGATGATGTCGGCATGCGACAGCTCGCTCTCGAGCTGCTTGATCCGGCCCTCGATGAAGGCCTGCTGCTCGCGCGCGGCGTGGTACTCGGCGTTCTCGCGCAAGTCACCGTGCGCGCGCGCCTCGGCGATCGCGGCGATCACCGCCGGACGCTGGACGGACTTCAGTTGCTCCAGCTCGGCGCGCAACCGTTGCGCGCCCTGCAGGGTCAGGGGTGCTCTCATCTCTTCCTTGGTTCCTTCAGGCGCCCTTGTGCAGTTGCCGGTGCAGCTCCTGCAGGGCCCAGACAGGGCCCGTGCCCCGGTACTCCAGAGAATGCAGCAAGGCGCGGGCGCCGGCAATGGTGGTCGAATAGGTCACCCGGTGCAGCAGCGCCTCGCGCCGGATCGAGAACGAGTCGGCGATGGCCTGGCGCCCTTCCGTGGTGTTGACGATGTAGGCGATCTCGCCGTTCTTGATCAGGTCCACGATGTGCGGGCGGCCTTCGATCACCTTGTTGACGCGCTCGCACGGGATGCCGTGCTCCTGCAGCCACTTCGCCGTGCCGGAGGTGGCGACGATCGTGTAGCCGCGGTCCAGCAACTCGCGGGCGACCGGCAGCACGCGCTTCTTGTCCGGGTCGCGGACCGAGACGAAGGCCTTGCCGGGCGGCGGCGCCTTGATCCCGGCCGCCTCCTGGGCGCGCGCGAACGCGGCGCCGAAGCTGCGCCCGATGCCCATGACCTCGCCGGTGGAGCGCATCTCCGGGCCGAGGATCGGGTCCACGCCCTGGAACTTGGCGAACGGGAAGATCGCCTCCTTGACCGAGTAGTAGTCGGGCACGACTTCCTTCGTGGCGCCCTGATCGGCGAGGGTCCGGCCGGCCATGCAGCGCGCGGCGATCTTGGCCAGCTGCAGGCCGGTGGCCTTGGACACGAACGGCACGGTGCGCGAGGCGCGGGGGTTGACCTCGAGCAGGTACACCGTGTCGGTACCGTCGCCGTTGGCCTGGATGGCGAACTGGGTGTTCATCAGCCCGACCACGTCCAGCGCCCGCGCCAGCTCCACCACCTGGCGGCGCAGCTCGTCCTGGGTGGCCGGCGAGAGCGAGTACGGCGGCAACGAGCACGAGGAATCGCCCGAGTGCACGCCGGCCTCCTCGATGTGCTCCATGATGCCGCCGATCAGGACGTTGCCCTCGCGGTCGGCGATGACGTCCACGTCCACCTCGACCGCGCTGTCGAGGAAGCGGTCGAGCAGCACCGGCGAATCGTTCGACACCTTCACCGCGTCGCGCATGTAGCGCACCAGGTCGGCATCGGTGTGCACCACCTCCATGGCACGCCCGCCGAGCACGTAGCTGGGGCGCACCACCAGCGGGTAGCCGATCTCGCGGGCGAGCACCAGCGCCTCCTCGGCGCTGCGCGCGGTGCGGTTCGGCGGCTGCTTCAGGCCCAGGCTGTCGACCAGCTTCTGGAAGCGCTCGCGGTCCTCGGCCAGGTCGATCGAATCCGGCGAGGTGCCGATGATCGGCACGCCGTTGGCCTCGAGCGCGCGCGCCAGCTTCAGCGGGGTCTGGCCGCCGAACTGCACGATCACGCCCTTCGGCTTCTCCAGCTCCACGATCTCGAGCACGTCCTCGAGCGTGAGCGGCTCGAAGTACAGCCGGTCGGAAGTGTCGTAGTCGGTGGACACCGTCTCCGGGTTGCAGTTGACCATGATGGTCTCGTACCCGTCCTCGCGCAGGGCGAGCGCCGCGTGCACGCAGCAGTAGTCGAACTCGATGCCCTGTCCGATCCGGTTCGGGCCGCCGCCGAGCACGATGATCTTGTCGCGGTCGCCCGGCTCGGCCTCGCACTCGTCCTCATAGGTCGAGTACATGTAGGCGGTCGTGGTCGCGAACTCGGCCGCGCACGAGTCCACGCGCTTGTACACCGGGCGCACGCCGTGCGCGCGGCGCAGGGCCCGGATCGCCCCCTCGTCGGTGCCCACCAGCTGCGCAAGGCGCGCGTCGGAGAAGCCCATGCGCTTGAGCTCGCGCAGGCGGCGGGCATCCAGGGCGTCGAGCCCGCCGGCCGCGACCTCCTGCTCGGCGGCGACGATGTCGGCGATCTGGTCCAGGAACCACGGGTCGATCGCCGACAGCGCGTACACTTCCTCCACGCCCATGCCGGCGCGGAAGGCGTCGGCGACGTGGAACAGACGGTCCGGGCCCGGGTCCTTGAGCTCGCGCCGCAGCACGGCCATGGCCTCGGGGTCGGCCAGGTCCAGTCCGGTCGGGTCGAGGCCGACCTTGCCGGTCTCCAGGCCACGCAGGGCCTTCTGCAGCGACTCCTGGAAGGTGCGGCCGATCGCCATCACCTCGCCCACCGACTTCATCTGCGTGGTCAGGCGGGCCTCGGCCTGCGGGAACTTCTCGAAGGCGAAGCGCGGCACCTTGGTGACCACGTAATCGATGGTCGGCTCGAACGAGGCCGGGGTCCTGCCGCCGGTGATCTCGTTGCGCAGCTCGTCCAGGGTGTAGCCGACGGCGAGCTTGGCCGCGACCTTGGCGATCGGGAAGCCGGTGGCCTTGGAGGCCAGCGCCGACGAGCGCGAGACGCGTGGGTTCATCTCGATCACCACCACGCGGCCGGTGCGCGGGTTGACGCCGAACTGCACGTTGGAGCCGCCGGTATCCACGCCGATCTTGCGCAGCACCGCGATCGAGGCGTCGCGCAGGCGCTGGTACTCCTTGTCGGTCAGGGTCTGCGCCGGCGCGACCGTGATCGAGTCGCCGGTGTGCACGCCCATCGGGTCGAGGTTCTCGATGGAGCAGACGATGATGCAGTTGTCCGCCTTGTCGCGGACGACCTCCATCTCGAACTCCTTCCAGCCCAGAACCGACTCCTCGATCAGGACCTCGTGCACCGGCGACAGGTCGAGGCCGCGCTTGACGATCTCCTCGAACTCCTCGCGGTTGTAGGCGATGCCGCCGCCGGTGCCGCCCAGGGTGAACGACGGGCGGATGATGGTCGGGAAGCCGACCTCGGCCTGGATCGCCAGCGCCTCCTCGAAGCTGCGCGCGATCTGCGCCTTCGGGCATTCGAGGCCGATCTCGGCCATGGCCTTGCGGAACAGCTCGCGGTCCTCGGCCATGCGGATGGCCTCGCGCGAGGCGCCGATCAGCTCGACGCCGTACTTCTCCAGCACGCCGTTGTCGGCCAGGTCCAGCGCGCAGTTGAGCGCGGTCTGGCCTCCCATCGTCGGCAGCAGCGCGTCCGGGCGCTCCTTCTCGATGATCTTCGCGACCGTCTGCCAGTTGATCGGCTCGATGTAGACCGCGTCGGCCATCTCCGGGTCGGTCATGATCGTGGCCGGGTTGGAGTTCACCAGCACGACGCGGTAGCCCTCCTCGCGCAGGGCCTTGCAGGCCTGCGCGCCGGAGTAGTCGAACTCGCAGGCCTGGCCGATGACGATCGGGCCTGCGCCGATGATGAGGATGCTCTGGATGTCGGTGCGCTTAGGCATCAGTGTTTCCCGGTTTGCCGTCCGGCCATCGACGCCACGAAGCGGTCGAACAGCGGGGAGACGTCATGCGGGCCCGGGGAAGCCTCCGGGTGCCCCTGGAACGAGAACGCGGGCGCGTCGGTCAGCTCGATGCCCTGGTTGGTGCCGTCGAACAGCGAGCGGTGGGTGACGCGGACGTTCGGCGGCAGCGTGGACTCGTCCACCGCGAACCCGTGGTTCTGCGAGGTGATCATCACCCGGCCGGTGTCGAGGTCCTGGACCGGGTGGTTGGCACCGTGGTGGCCGTTGGCCATCTTCATCGTCCTGGCGCCCGCGGCCAGGGCGAGCAGCTGGTGGCCGAGGCAGATGCCGAACAGCGGCACCTTGCGGGCGATGAACTCGCGGATGGCGGCGATGGCGTAGTCGCACGGCTCCGGGTCGCCCGGGCCGTTGCTCAGGAACACGCCGTCCGGCTGCATCGCCAGCACCCCGGATGCCGGGGTCTGCGCAGGGACCACGGTCAGTTCGCAGCCGCGCTCGGCGAGCATGCGCAGGATGTTGTGCTTGACCCCGAAGTCGTAGGCCACGACCCGGAACCGGGGCTCGGCGCGGGCGAAAGCGCCGCTGTCGAGGTCCAGCTGGCCGTCGCGCCAGACGTACGGGCGGCCGGTGGTGACCACCTTCGCCAGGTCCATGCCCTTCAGGCCGGGGAACTTGCGCGCGGTCTCGAGCGCGCGCTCGACGTCCACCTCGCCGGCCATCAACACGCCGTTCTGGGCGCCGCGCTCGCGCAGCAGCCGGGTCAGCCTGCGGGTGTCGATCCCCGCGATGGCGACGATACCGCGCCCGCGGAGCCAGTCCTGCAGCGGGACACGGCTGCGCCAGCTGCTCGGCCGCCGCGGCACGTCGCGCACCACCAGCCCGGCGCACCAGACCTTGGCGGCTTCGTCGTCATCCGGGTTGCAGCCGGTGTTGCCGATGTGGGGATAGGTCAGGGTGACGATCTGCTTCGCGTAGGAAGGATCGGTCAGGATCTCCTGGTAGCCGGTCATCGCGGTGTTGAACACCACCTCGCCGACCGACATGCCGGGCGCGCCCACGGAAACGCCCTCGAACACGGTGCCGTCTTCGAGGACGAGGATTGCGGTTTCTGTCACTGGCTTTCGCCTATGCGGGGTTGCAAGACGCCGCCGGAGCGCGTCGGCGACGGTCCGGAAGCACTGGTGAAGATCAGGCGAGCGGAAATGATACCGGCACGGACCGGCGGGCGCCAGCCGCGCGGGCCCCGGTGCCGGCCGGCGGACGTGAACGCGACGGAGCGATCCTCACAGCAGGTCGCGCAGGCGGTACCGGCCGGGGAGCCGGCCGGCCAGGTGCCGGGCCGCGTGCAGCGCGCCCCGGGCGAAGATGTCGCGGTTGCCGGCCCGGTGGACCAGCTCGATGCGCTCGCCCGCGGTGGCGAACTGGACGGTGTGCTCGCCGACGATGTCGCCCGCACGCAGGCTGGCGTAGCGTGGCCTGGCACCGCCCCGCTCCGCCGCCGACCCCAGCGCCAGAGCGGTGCCCGAGGGGGCGTCCTTCTTGTGGACGTGGTGCGCCTCGACGATGTCGCAATCCCAGCCCTGCAGGGCACTGGCGGCGCGTTCGACCAGCTCCTCCAGCGCCGCCACGCCGAGGCTGAAGTTGGCCGCCCACAGCAGCGGGATCCGTCCGGCCGCGGCGTCCATCGCGCCGTGCTGCGCGGCGGACAGGCCGGTGGTGCCGGAAACGAAGGCGCATCCCCGCCCGGCGGCGAGCGCCAGTGCCGCGTCGAATGCTTCCGGCTGACTGAAATCGACCAGCACGTCGAATTCCGGCACGCCCGCCAGTTCCGCTGCGGCGTAGAACGGCACGCCGTCCACCACCCGCTGCCGCGGCGCGCGCGTGACCGCGGCCACCACCCCGAGGTCCGCGCTTTCCGCCGCCAGGCGCAGCAGGACCCGGCCCATGCGCCCGCCGGCGCCGTGGATCAGCAGCCTTGTCGTCATTGGCTTCCTCCCGTTGGCGTCCCGCGGCCGTGCGGATCCATCCTCGCACAGCGTATCGCGGCGGGCGTATCCACCGGCACCCGGTGGCGAAAAATTCGCCATCTTTCGCGGAAGCGCGCAACGACGCGGGCTCCGGCGGTTATCCACAGGCTTGTTGAAAACCTCATCCACAGCTTCTGTGGATGAACGGGTCAGGGACTCCGGCGCACGGCCCCCTCGAGGACCCGGCCGATGCCGCTGGCGTCGACTTCAGCCGCCGCCGCGTGCAGCGCCTCCAGGTCCAAGCCACGGTCGAAGCCGAGCCGGAAATGCACCTCGCCCGCCGGCGTGCGCGAGGAATGCAGCGAGGCGATGTTGATGCCGTGGCGCTCGAACACGTGCAGCAGGGCGCGCAGCGAGCCCGGCCGGTCTTCCGGCAGGTGGATGGCCAGCGCGTGTGGATCGCCCAGATCGGCCAGCAGGTAGCCGATCCGCTCGAAGCCGTGGTTGCCTTCGGCCAGCGTGGCCTCGCCCAGTGCCCGGCGGCTGGCTTCGAAGAACCGCCGGCGGAACCGTGCGCGCGCAGTATCGTCCCCCCGCACCAGCAGGCCACGCAGCGCCTGCAGCTCGCCCAGCAGCGCGTCCAGCACCGGCAGCGCGTGCGGGTTGCCGAACTGGATGTCCTCGTAGATGGCCGGGTTCAGCGACAGGATGCGCGACAGTACCGCCGCATCCATCTCGAACGACGCGGTCCGGAACGGCAGCAGTGCGTCCAGCCCACCCAGCTCCGGGGCGCATCCGCGCAGCACGCCGGCCTCGGCCAGGTGCACGGCATGGACCATGGACTGCACCAGCGCCATCACCCGGTCGTGGTGTTCCGGGCTGGTTCGCACGCAGTCGGCCTCCAGGGCCGCGCAGAATGCTTCCAGCCAGCCACGCCACGCATCCAGCCGGACCTCGCATACCACCATCGCCCGGCCGCGCAGCGTGGGCGCCTTCGGCGGCGCGGTCATCGGGTGCAGGCCAACCACTTCCGCCTGCGATTCCAGCATCGCCGCCACGGGCCCGGACTTGATCGAGGTGACGTCCATCCACAGCCGCCCGCGCTCGCGGCCGCCCGCCAGGCGCGCGTAGTGGCGGATGATGGCCTCCGTGGCCCGGATCGGCGTCGAGAACAGCAGCACGTCGCAGCGGTCCAGCAGGATCTGTTCGTCCAGCGGGACCGGATCGGCCGGATCATGGCCGACGACCTCCAGGCCCATGCGCTCGACGAAAAAACGCGACAGCCAGCGCCCGTACGCGCCCGCGCTGCCGACGATGCCGATGACGGGTCTGCGGATGGACAAGGCAATGGCGCCCGGGGTGACCGGGCGCCATTGTAGGCAACGCGACCGGTTTCATCTGTCCGCAATCCGGCGCGGTGCACGGGATGCGGCGCCGCGGCCGTGGCCTCAGGACGTCATGCGCTCCCAGAAGCTCTTCACGCCGTCGAGGAAGGTCGCCGACCTGGGCGAATGCCTGCGCGCCTTCTCGCCGGTGAAGGTGGCCTCGAACTTCTCCAGCAGCTCGCGCTGCTCGGGAGTCAGGTTCACCGGGGTCTCGACCACGATCTTGCAGTACAGGTCGCCCGGGACGCGGCTGCGCACGGACTTCACGCCCTTGCCGCGCAGGCGGAACACCTTGCCGGTCTGGGTCTCGGCAGGGATCCGGATCTCGGCCTCGCCGTCCAGCGTGGGCACGCGGATCACGTCGCCCAGCGCCGCCTGCGAGATGCGGATCGGGATCTCGCAATGCAGGTCGTCGCCATCGCGCTCGAAGATCGGGTGCGGGCGCACACGGATCTCGACGTAGAGGTCGCCCGGCGGCGTGCCCGGGGGGCCTGCCTCGCCCTCGCCCGCCAGCCGGATGCGGTCCCCGTTGTCGACGCCCGCCGGGATCTTGACCGACAGGACCTTCTCTTCCTCGACCCGGCCGGAACCGTGGCAGCTGCCACAGGGCCGGGTGATGGTCTGGCCGCGGCCGCCACAGCCCGGGCAGGTCTGCTGCATGGTGAAGATGCCGCGCTGGAAGCGGACCTGGCCACGCCCGTGGCAGGTCGCACAGGTCACGAGCCTGCGGTCCGCCGAGCCGGTACCTTCGCAATCCTGGCATTCGACGAGGGTGGGCACCTGGATGCGCTTCTCGATGCCCGAGACCGCCTCCTCCAGGTCCAGTTCCAGCACGTAGCCGATGTCGGCGCCCCGGCGCGGGCCGCGGGAGGCGCCACCACCGAAGATGGTGCCGAAGATGTCGCCAAAGATGTCGCCGACGTCCGGGCCGAAGTCGGGCCCGGCGCTCGCGCCACCCATCCCGTGCTCGAACGCGGCGTGTCCGTGCTGGTCGTACAGGCGGCGCTTGGCCGCGTCGGACAGGACCTCGTAGGCCTCCTTGCACTCCTTGAACCGCTGTTCGGCTTCCTGGTCGCCGGGATTGCGGTCCGGGTGGTATTTCATCGCGCAACGGCGATAGGCCTTCTTGATTTCCTCGTCGCTGGCGTTGCGCGGGACGCCCAGCACTTCGTAGTAGTCGCGTCTGCTCATCGGGCGGGAACCGGGGCGTTGCTTTCCTTGACGGGAGAAGCGCGCCGCTCAGGCGGCGCGCTTCCGTGCCCGGAAACGGAAACCGGGCGAACCGGGCCGCGGCTTGCACGCGACCCGGCACCCGGCGTCCTGTTCCCGATTCACTGCTTGCCGTCGTCCTTGACCTCGGTGAACTCGGCGTCGACCACGTCGTCCTTCCTGGCCTGGGTGCCGGCCGCGGCCTCCTCGGGGGCCTGCTGCCCCGCCGCCGCGGCCGCCGCGAACAGCGACTGCGCGGCCTCCTCGAGCGCACGGGTCTTGGCCTCGATCTGGGCCTTGTCGTCGCCCTTCATCGCGGCCTCGACGTCGGCGATCGCCGACTCCACCCGGCCGATCACGTCGCCGGGCACCTTGCTGCCGTGCTCCTTGACCGCGGTACGGACCGAGTGCACCAGCGCGTCCGCATGGTTGCGGGCGGCGACCAGCTCCTGGAACTTCCTGTCCTCCTCGCGGTGCGCCTCGGCGTCCGCGATCATCCGCTTGATCTCCTCCTCGGACAGGCCCGAGCCGGCCTTGATCTCGACCTTCTGCTCCTTGCCGGTCTTCTTGTCCCTGGCGGTGACATGGACGATGCCGTTGGCGTCGATGTCGAACGTCACCTCGATCTGCGGCACGCCGCGCGGCGCCGGCTCGATGCCGGTCAGGTCGAAGCGGGCCAGCGACTTGTTGAAGCGGGCCTGTTCGCGCTCACCCTGCAGCACGTGCACGGTGACCGCGGACTGGTTGTCCTCGGCGGTCGAGAAGATCTGCGAGGCACGGGTCGGGATCGTGGTGTTCTTCTCGATGATCTTGGTGAACACCCCGCCCAGGGTCTCGATGCCCAGCGACAGCGGGGTCACGTCGAGCAGCAGCACGTCCTTGACGTCGCCGGCCAGCACGCCGCCCTGCACCGCGGCGCCGATGGCCACCGCCTCGTCCGGGTTGACGTCCTTGCGCGGCTCCTTGCCGAAGAACTCGGCCACGGCCTGCTGCACCTTGGGCATGCGGGTCTGGCCGCCGACCAGGATCACCTCGGAGATGTCGGAGGGCCGCAGGCCGGCGTCGTTCAGCGCGATCCGGCACGGCTCGATCGTGCGCTGGACCAGGTCGTCGACCAGCGACTCCAGCTTGGCCCGGGTCAGCTTGATGTTCAGGTGCTTCGGACCCGAGGCGTCGGCGGTGATGTACGGCAGGTTGATCTCGGTCTGCTGCGCGCCCGACAGCTCGATCTTGGCGCGCTCGGCGGCATCCTTCAGGCGCTGCAGGGCCAGCGGGTCGTTGCGCAGGTCGATGCCCTGCTCCTTCTGGAACTCCTCGACAAGGTAGTCGATGATCCGCTTGTCGAAGTCCTCGCCGCCGAGGAAGGTGTCGCCGTTGGTGGCCAGCACCTCGAACTGCTTCTCGCCATCCACCTCGGCGATCTCGATGATCGAGATGTCGAAGGTGCCGCCACCCAGGTCGTACACGGCGATCTTGCGGTCGCCGCCGCCCTTGTCCAGGCCGTAGGCCAGCGCGGCCGCGGTGGGCTCGTTGATGATGCGCCTGACCTCGAGGCCGGCGATGCGGCCGGCATCCTTGGTCGCCTGGCGCTGGCTGTCGTTGAAGTACGCCGGGACGGTGATCACCGCCTCGGTGACCGGCTCGCCGAGGTAGGCCTCGGCGGTCTTCTTCATCTTCTCCAGCACCTTCGCCGAGATCTCCGGCGGGGCCATCCTGCGGCCGTCTGCGCGGGCCACCCAGGCGTCGCCGTTGTCATGCTCGACGATCGCGTACGGCACGACCTTGAGGTCCTTCTGGACCTCGGCGTCGCTGAATTTGCGGCCGATCAGGCGCTTGACCGCGAAGAAGGTGTTCTTGGGGTTGGTGACGGCCTGGCGCTTGGCCGGGGCGCCGACCAGCACCTCGCCGTCCTTGGTGAAAGCCACGATCGACGGCGTGGTGCGGTCACCCTCGCTGTTCTCGATGACCCTGGCCTTGCCGCCGTCCATGATCGCCACGCACGAGTTGGTCGTGCCGAGGTCGATGCCGATGATCTTGCCCATTTGCGATTTCCTCTGGAATCCGTTGCTGGCGGCGCCGCCGCCGATGTCGCGTATCTGGGGGTGTCCCGGCGCCGCTTCAAGCGGCCACCGGCACCCGGTTCACTCGTGCCTGGCCACCGTCACCAGCGCGGGCCGCAGCAGCTGCTCGTTCAGGGCGTAGCCCTTCTGGAACACCCGGACGATCTTCCCGGGCGGGACCTCGTCGGTCTCGACCGCGCTCATGGCGTTGTGCCGCTCGGGGTCGAAGTCGTCCCCGGGGCCGGGGGCGATCTCGACCAGGCCGTTGTTCGCGCAGACGCGGGTCAGCTCGCGCAGGGTGAGCACCACCCCCTCGCGCAGCGGGTGCTCCTCCGGGGTGTTGGCCAGCGCGGCCTCCAGGCCGTCGAACACGGGCAGCAGCTCACTCAGCAGCTGCTTGTTGGCGAACCGGCAGGCATGGCGCACTTCACGCTCCAGCCGCTTGCGCTGGTTCTCGAGGTCCGCGCGCGCGAGCAGGAACTGCGCGCGCAACTGCTCGATCTCGGCCTTGAGCGACTCGATGGTTTCGGTGGTTCCGGGCGCGCCTTCGCCGTTCTCCGTGGCGCCGCCGTTGTTTTCCGTCGCCGCGGACGACGCGGCCTCTTCCTGCTTGGGATCTTCGATCATGATTCCTGGGGCTCGGGCGGGCTTGGGGCCGCCGGTCCGCAAGCTATGGGGCCTGCGGTTCCGGATTCAAGGCGGCCCCCAGCAGCTCCGCCGTCGCCTGGACCACCGGGATCACCCGGTCGTAGGCCATCCGGGTGGGCCCGATCACCCCCAGCACCCCCAGCACCTTGCCGCCGGACGAATACGGCGCGGTGACCAGCGACATGCCCTCCAGCGGCGCCAGGCCGGTCTCCTCGCCGATGAAGATGCGCACGCCCGGCGCCCGGACCGTCTGCTCCAGCAGCTGCAGGATCTCGCGCTTGCGGGCGAAGGCCTCGAACAGCTCGCGCAGCCGGTCGAGGTCGGACAGGTCCTGCATGCCGATGAGCCTGGACTGCCCGGCGACCAGGATGTCCTCGCCGGTGGCCGGGGTCAGCGCCTGCTCGGCCAGCTCGGCGGTCCGGGCCAGCAGGGCCTGGATCTCGCTGCGCGCATCCCGGATGTCCTTCAGCAGCGTGGCCCGGATCTCGGCCAGCGGCCGGCCGGCGAAGTGGGTGTTCAGGTAGTTGGCCACCTGCTCCAGCTCGGCCGGCTCGTAGCGCCGGCTGGTCTGGATGATCCGGTTCTGCACGTCGTTGTCGGCGAACACCAGGATCGCCATGACCCGCTGCGCGTCCAGCGGCACGAAGTCGATGTAGCGGAAGGCGAACTGGTCGCGCCTGGGCACCGACACCACGCCCACGAAGCGGGTCATGGCCGAGACCAGCTCGCCGGCGCTGCCGACCAGCGACTGGGTGTCGCCTGCCCGCGCGGACAGTTCGCTGCGCAGCCGCTCGACCTCGCCCCCGGGCAGCGGCTTGACCTGCAGCAGCGAGTCCACGAACACGCGGTAACCCTGTGCCGTCGGCACCCGTCCCGAGGAGGGATGCGGCGCGGACAGCAGGCCGATCTCCTCCAGGTCGGCCAGGATGTTGCGGATGGTGGCCGGGCTCACGTCCAGGCCCGAGTGCCTGGCCAGGGTCTGCGAGCCGACCGGTTCGCCCTCGCGGATGTAGTGCGCGATCAGGGTGCGCAGCAACTGCCGCGAACGCGCGTCCAGATTTGTGGAGTCGACGGGTTTCCTGCGCACGCTACCGGGTATAAACCTCCGTGCGGGTCGAGGCAAGCGCCACCCGGCGTCTCATCGGACGACACGACAGCCACTAGAATCCCGCCCCATGCTCAAGCGCCTGTCCCTCCGCAATTTCGCCGTCGCCGCCGCCGCCGAACTCGAGTTCGGGCCGGGGCTGACCGTGATCTCCGGCGAAACCGGCGCCGGCAAGTCCCTGCTGGTCGACGCGCTGGCCTTCCTGTCCGGGCTGCGCGCCGACAGCGGCGTGGTCCGGCATGGCGCCGAACGGGCCGAGCTGCATGCCGAGTTCGAGCTGGACGCCTCCCACACCGCCGCCGCCTGGCTGCGCGAGCAGGAGTTCGACGACGAGGGGGCCTGCGTCCTGCGCCGCACCCTGCGCGCCGACGGCGGCTCCCGGGCCTGGATCAACGGCCGCCCGGCGACCCTGTCCCAGCTGGCCGAACTGGCGTCCATGCTGGTCGAGATCCATGGCCAGCACGAGCACCAGGCCCTGCTCTCGCGACAGAACCAGCTGGCCCTGCTCGACGCCTACGGCGGGCACGCCGCCGAGCTGGCGGCGGTGCGCGGTGCCGCCGCCCGCTGGAGCGCCCTGCTGGCCGAACGCGACCGCCTGTCGCGGGCCGGCGACGTGTCGGAGCGTATCGACTGGCTGCGGCACCAGCTCGAGGAACTGGAGCACGAGCAGCTGGCCCCGGACTCGATCGCCGAGCTGCTCGCCAGCCACCGCCGGCACGCCCATGCCGCGGGCCTGATCGCCGCCACCGACTCGGCGCTGGCCGCGCTCGAAGGCGACGACGCCCCCTCGCTGTCCAGCCAGCTGCGGCACGTCCGCGGCGCCCTGTCGCGGGAGCTGGAGCACGAGCCCCGCCTCGCCGAGGTCGACGCCATGCTGGAAGCCGCCGGTATCCAGCTCGACGAGGCCGCGCTGCTGCTGCAGCGCATCCGCGACGACCTCGACCTGGACCCGGCCCGGTTCGAGGAACTGGAGGACCGCCTGTCGCGCCTGCATGAACTGGCGCGCAAGCACCGCGTGCCGCTGGAAGGCCTGGCCGGGTGCCGCGACGCCTTCGCGGCCGAGCTGGAGACGCTGCGCGATGCCGGCAGCCGGCTGGCGGCGCTGGATGGCGAGATCGAGGCCGCAACCCGGGCCTGGCGCGAGGCCGCCGCGGCGCTGGGCAAGGCGCGCGCGAAGGCGGCCAGGGCCCTGTCGAAGGCCACCACCGCCCTGCTCGGCGAGCTGGGCATGGCCGGCAGCCGCTTCGAGGTGGAACTGGAGCCGGCCGGGAACGACCGCCCCGACCCGCAGGGCGGCGAGCGCGCCGAATTCCTGGTCTCGGCCAACGCCGGGCAACCTCCGCGGCCGCTGCGCAAGGTGGCGTCGGGCGGCGAGCTGTCGCGCATCTCGCTGGCGATCGAGGTGGCCGCGCTGGGCCTGGACGCGGTCCCGACCATGGTCTTCGACGAGGTCGACTCCGGCATCGGCGGCGCCGTGGCCGACATCGTCGGGCGCAAGCTGCGCGCGCTGGGCGCCAGCCGCCAGGTGCTGTGCGTGACCCACCTGCCGCAGGTGGCGGCCCAGGGCCACGCCCACTACCGGGTCACCAAGGCGGAGGTGGACGGCGCCACGCAGAGCACGGTGGAACTGCTGGACGAAGCCGGGCGCCGGGAGGAGCTGGCGCGCATGCTCGGCGGCGTCCACGTCACCGACGAGGCGCGCGCGGCCGCGCAGCGTCTGCTCCAGGCCGCGGCCGCCGGCTGAATCACCGCCCGAACCCCGCCCGGGCCGGGGTCACCTGCCGCCCTTGCCGCCGTTCTTCCTGCGGACGTACAGCACCAGCGAGTGCTCGTCGAGCACGTAGCCGTGGTCGCTGGCGATCTTGTTCAGCAGCTCGACGATCTCGGGGCTCTCGAACTCGGTGATCTGGCCGGTGGCCACGTCCACCATGTGGTAGTGGTGGTCGCCGCGGTCGAGCTCGTACAGGGCGTGCCCGCCTTCGAAGTTGTGCTTGATCACCAGGCCCGCGGCCTCGAACTGGGTCAGCACGCGGTAGACGGTGGCCAGGCCGATCTCGTCCCCCTGCTCCAGCAGCTGGCGGTAGATGTCCTCCGCGGTCATGTGCTGGCGCGGGGTCTTCTGCTCGAGCAGTTGCAGGATCCGCATCCTCGGATGCGTCACCTTCAGCCCTGCCTTGCGCAGATCCGTCGATTCCATGGAAGCTCCATCCATCCAGGGGCAGCTTGACGCCCGCTGACCGGACGGGCGTCATGACGTTCCCGGGGAGTGTATCATCGCCGCTCCGGATACGCCGACGCAGACGATGTCCAAGCCGCTCCTCGCAGCCTTTCTCGCCCTGGCCGTTTCCGGCTGCGGCATCCTCTACAAGCAGCCGATCTACCAGGGCAACCTGATCGAAGAATCGGCCGTGGCGCAGCTGCAGCCCGGGATGGACAAGCAGCAGGTGCTGGTGCTGCTCGGCACGCCCTCGATCGCCGACCCGTTCCACCACCAGCGCTGGGACTACACCGCCACCCGCCGCGTGAACCGCCGCGGCACCACCGAGATCAAGAACCTGACCCTGTGGTTCGAGGGCGACCGGCTGGTGCGCTGGGAAGGCGAGTACTTCCCGGAGGACGACGTCAAGCTCGCCCGGGAAGTGCGCAAATTCGGCCCCAATCTCGCGCGCGAGAAGAACAGGGGCCGCCGCTAGAGGCGGGAACGGCCGCCCTGCGCCCGGGCGCGGCGCCGGCGGGCCTCCTTCGGGTCCAGCAGCAGCGGCCTGAGCAGTTCGACGCGGTCGCCCTCGTGCAGGCGCGTCCCGGGTTCGGCCCGGACCCCGAACACCGCGTAGCCCGCGATCCCGTCGAGCGGCAGGCCGGACGCCGCGACGGCATCGCCCACCGTCGCACCCTCGGCCAGGTCGAGTTCGACCGACAGGCAGCGGTCCGGCTCGGCGCGCACCACTTCAATCCGCATCGCCCCGGTCCTCCGCCGCGTCCGCGGCACGCACGAAATCGTCCACCATCCGGTCGGCTAGTCCCCGGAAGCCGAGGGTCAGGGCCGGCGCCAGCAACGCACTCTGCGGCTCGAACTCCAGGGTCAGGGTGACCTTGCACGCGCCCTCGCCGAGCGCGTGGAACTGCCAGCGTCCCTCGAGCCTGCGGAACGGGCCGTCCTGCAGGCGCATGTCGATGTGGTGCGGCGGGGCCAGCCGGTTCTCGGTGGTGAACCAGGTGCGCAGCCCGCCAAGGCGCAGTTCCAGCCGCGCCACCATCCGGTCAGGCCCGGACTCGAGGATCCTCGCCCCCTCGCACCAGCCGAAGCGCCGCGGGTAGGTCTCGATGTCGTTGACCAGGTCGAACATCCGCCGGGCGGAATGTTCGACGAGGGCGCTGCGTTCGATCCTGGGCATGCTCGCGTGCGTGGCCGGCTTCGGGGACAATGTGCGGATGGCGAAGAAGAGCGGCAAGGATAAGGCAAGCGGCGACAGGACCATCGCCCTGAACCGGCGTGCGCGCCACGAATACCACATCGAGCAGCGCTACGAGGCGGGGATCGCCCTGCAGGGCTGGGAGCTGAAGGCGATCCGCGCCGGGCGGGCCAACATCGGCGACGCCTACGCGGTGATCCTGGAAGGCGAGCTGTTCCTGGTCGGCGCGCAGATCACCCCGCTCATCTCCGCCAGCACCCACGTGCTCGCGGACGACCGGCGGACCCGCAAGCTGCTGATGCACCGGCAGGAGATCGACACCCTCGCCGGCCAGCTGCAGCGCGGCGGCTACACGCTCATCCCCACCGCGATGTACTGGAAGGGCAACAAGGTGAAGGTCGAACTGGCCCTGGCCCGGGGCAAGCGTGCGCACGACAAGCGCGAGGCGATCAGGGAGCGCGACTGGGCCCGCGAGAAGCAGCGCCTGATGCGCCGGCATGGCCGCAACGCCTGAACGGCCGGACCCGCCGCGCCGGATCGGCCGGATCACGCCTCGTGCGCGGGTTCGGCCGAGGCCGGCAGGGTGAACCGGAACGTGGCCCCTTCCCCTGGCCTGCCGCTGGCCTCGACGCTGCCCCCGTGCCGCTCGACGATGCGTTTGACGGTCGCAAGCCCGATGCCGTGGCCGCCGAAGCGGTCGGGATCATGCAGCCGCTGGAACGGCCGGAACAGCTTGCCCGCGTAGCCGGCCTCGAACCCGGCGCCGTTGTCGCGGACCACGAACGCGCGCAGGACCTCCTCCCCATCCCGTGGCGCATCCGCGAGCACCTCGATCCTCGGCTGCGCCACGTCCCGCGTGAACTTCCAGGCGTTGCCGAGCAGGTTCTGCAGCAGGTCGCGGACCAGGACCGGGTCGCCCGCCGCCTGCAGCCCCGTGCCGATCACCACCTCCACCTCCCGCCCGGGATGCGCCTGGCGCAGCTCCGCCACCACGTCCGCGGCGATCTCGCCGATGTCGAGCTGGACCAGGCGCATTTCCTCGCGGCTGATCCGGGAAAGCTTGAGCAGGGCGTCGATCAGCGCGTCCATCCGCAGCGCGGCATTGCGGATGCGGGCCAGGTAGCCGCTCCCCTCCTCGCCGAGGAGGGCGGAATAGCGGTCGACCAGGACGCGGGAGAACCCCTCGATCGAACGCAGCGGCGCGCGCAGGTCGTGGGACACGGTGTAGGCGAACGACTCCAGCTCGGCGTTGGCCCGGGTGAGCTCGCGGGTGCGCTGCTCGACGCGCGCCTCGAGCAGGCGGTTCATCGCCCGAACCCGTTCCTCGGCGCGCAGGCGGTCGGTCACGTCCTCGATCTGGACCAGCCAGGCCACGTCGCTGTCGATCTCGCCCGGCACCCGTGACCAGACCAGGTGCAGGTGGCGCCTGTCGCCGCCCTCGCGCAGCAGATGCCGCATCGTGCGCAGCACGGAGTCCCCCTCCCGGGGGACGGGCACGCCGTCCGGCGTCTGGTGGCCATCGGCGAGGCGCGACTCCAGCCGTTGGCCGACCAGTTCCTCCGGGCGGCAGTCGAACAGCTCGCCGATGGCGGGATTGGCCTCGACGATGCGGCCCTCGCCATCGAGCAGCGCCGTGCCGGCCGCCGAATACTGCATGGCGCTGCGGAAGCGCAGCTCGCTGCGACGGTACGACTCGCTCATGCGCGCGGCGATGCGCTCGGCCCGGGTCTGGGTGTGCGCCAGGGTCAGCACCATCGCGAACAGCAGCAGCGACGCCAGTATCCCGGCCAACAGTGCCATTTCCAGCTCGTCGTCCGTGTCCGTGCCGAGCGCCTGGAATTCGATCCGCCAGCGCCTGCCATAGACGTCCCGGTCGATCGCGTAGGTACGCCCGGGAGTGCCCTCGAACCTGGGATCGTGGTGGACGACCGCGCCCCCCGCCCCGACGTCCACGATCCTGAGCGCGTAGGCATCGGCGGCATTGCCGATGACGCCGGCGATGAATTCGTCCACCGAGAACGGCGCGTAGACCCAGCCCGACATCGCCACCCGCCGGGCCTGCAGGGTCTCCGGCTGCAGGCCACCGGCATACACCGGCGCGTACATCAGCAATCCGGTGGATTCCGACTCCGCCGGTTGCTGCAGCAGCCGGACGGGCGCGGACATCCTCACCTGCCCGCTGTCGCGCGCCGCGGCCATGGCCGCATGGCGCTCGTGCTCGGAGAACATGTCGTAGCCGATCGCGGCGATGTTCCCGGGCGTCTTGGGCTCCAGGTACAGGATCGGGCCATACGCCTCGCGCACGCCGGGCGGGCGGATGGTGAACAGGCCGCCGCCCTGCTCGCGGATTTCCAGCTGCAGCCGTTCCAGTTCGTCGCCGCGCAGGTACGGCGCATAGCCCAGCCCCATCAACCCGGGGAACTGGCGCCGCAGGTTCAGGCCGTCCACGTAGCCCCCCCACTGGCGCGCGGTCGGCCGGGACACGGAGGAGAACAGCGAGACCCCGCCGCGCAGCGCCAGCTCGTAGCGCAGCAGCCGCTCCTGGATCATCGTCGCCAGCCGCTCGGCGGCCGCCACGTGGCGCGCGTCCGCGATCCTGGCCTCGCGCTCGCGCGCGCCGCGGGCATAGGCCAGCACCAGGACGAGCGAGCCGACCAGCACCAGCACCGCGAGCAGGTAGCCGCGACGCCGGGACCAGCCTGGCAGGGACCCGTCCTGGGAGGGTGTGGGAGCGGATGCCGAAGCCATGGACACAGCATACCGGCCACGGCCGCGACGGACTTGCTGAATGGCTCGCGCGCCCATCCCTTGTGTCGCGGCGCGCCGCCCCTATACTGCCCCTGCCGGCGTCGTTCGACGCCCCCGGGGGTGCACTGGCTTCGACGGGGGTTGCGAAATCGCCTGGCGCATGCCGAGGGGGCTGCTTTCCTCGTTAATCCAGCGGCAAAAAAAATAGTTGCCAACGACGACAACTACGCTCTGGCCGCTTAAGGCCTAGCCCCGAACCCGCTTGTGCCCGTGCTCGCGGATGTAGGGTCATGATCACGGGTTCGGCCGCGGCGGCTGCCTGCCAACCGCGGCTCCAATGAAGCAGGCTGGCCTGACGACGCGCTTCGCACACCGTGCTGTCGGCAGGCGAGATCCAACGGTGGGCTAAGCATGTAGTGCCGGGGATGGAGTGCCTTCGGACGCGGGTTCAATTCCCGCCACCTCCACCAGTTGCAGTGAAACCCGACCCTCCAGGGTCGGGTTTCTTTTTTGGTCCATCATCCTTCCCCTTGCCTGCAGGGGACCGGCCCGCATGCATCCCGCGCCGTCGCGTGCGGTTGCGGTACAGCAGCCCCCATTCCCTCCCGGCGACCTCATGCCTCCGCCATCCGCTTGATGATTTCCAGCTCCTGCGCCTGTTCGTAGGCATTGCGCCATTCCCGCGCGTCAGGGTCGATCGACAGGTCGCCGAGCCGGAACTGGAGCAGGGTCCGGCCGGCGGATTCGCTCAAGGTGAACCCATAAGTGACCTCGGCCGGCAACGCCGGTCGTGGCCAGTCCGCACCGTGCAGCTCGAGCACGAATCTCCTCTCCGGTTCCAGAACCGTGACCGTACCGGTCAGGTAGACAAGCCCGGTGGTGTCCTGCCAGAAGCCCCTGCTCCCGGCCTGCAGGGTATCCGTGTCCCTGGCGTCGGGTACCACCAGCATCCAATCCGTCCAGGCGTCCGGCGACACGAGGATTTCCCAGACCTTCCGTGCCGGGGCGTCGATCCAGACCGATTTCTCCACGATGGTCGCTGTCATGCCGCATTCCCCGGCGGGATCAGCAGTGACACGTACCGCTTGAGATGGTCGACGGCGTCGGGCACGGGGCTGGACGTGTACGTGACTTTGGCCAGGACGAAGCTCCCTTGCAGCACCGCCTGCACGTGCCGTGCCAGTCCTTCCGCGCTCCAGTCCGCCTGTGGCGCGTAACGGGCCTTGGCGGCCTCGATCACCGGCACCAGCATGCGGACATGCGCCTCGATCCCCTCTTCGCATGCCGCGCGCAACGCCGGATGGCTGGCATAGATTTCCTGGGCCAACGTGCCAAGAAGGCAGGCCAGCCCGGGCAGGCCCTCATTCGCCAGCCTGGCCCGGAAATCGAGATAGGCCATGAGCCTTTCCCGCGGATCCTCGACCTGGCTCCAGGGAGCACCTTCGAACAACTCGCGGGTACGCGCGTTCCAGAGCGCTATCGCCTCAAGGGCCGCGTCCTCCTTGTTTTCGAAGTGATGGAAGAACGCACCCTTGGTGACACCTGCAACCCTGCAAAGATCGTCAACCGTGGTGGCGGCATAGCCCTTCTCCCGGAACGCCATCAGCGATGCTTCCAGGATCCGTTGGCGGCCATCCGGCACCGGGGACCCGCCCCCGGCGGCTTTTCGGCGTGATCGGGGCCGTGGCACGGGTCTGCTCACAGGTATGAGGTAACCGCTGGCGCCGCGTCCCACCGGTCGCGGGCCCCATCCACATAGGTGATGGGCAGTTCGGCCAATTGCCCGGGAGTCAGGCCTTCAAGGCAGGCCACGTTGACTGCGATCCCACTCCCATCGGCCTGCATGCCGAACGGCTTCACCCCACAGACGGTACAGAACCGGTGGCGGATGCGCCGCGGCCCGAAGCCGTAATCGGCCAGGCGCTCCCCGCCCGAAACCAGGCGGAAGTTTCCTGCAGGCACGAACACGAGCCAGAACCGCGTCATGACACAGATCGAACAGTTGCAACGGACGGTTCCCGCTCCGAGATCCGCTTCAACCTCGAATCGCACCGCTCCGCAGTGGCAACGGCCGGAATAGCGCCGGACAGACATGGATCATCCAGTTCGGAGCCAGGACGTGATCATTTACATACCAACCGGTTGGTATGTCAAGCATGGAATGAAAGCCACCGGACATGGATCCATGTCCGGTGGCCTGGCATGGCCGCGGCGGAAACCGGCAGGGCGGGTTTCCCCGGGCATGGAGAGGGGACGTCAGGAACTGAGCGGCACGATCCGGATCTCGACCCGGCGGTTCTTCGCGCGCCCTTCCTCCGTGCTGTTGTCGGCGACCGGGTAACGCTTGCCGAAGCCGACGATCTCCAGACGCTCGCGCTGCACGCCCTGCCCGACCAGGTAGTTGCCCACGGCCTGCGCGCGCTGCTCGGACAGGCGCTGGTTGACGGCGTCCGATCCGATGCTGTCGGTGTGGCCGCTGACCTCGACGATGGTCTGGTTGTACTCGCGCAGGGTGGCGGCGATGTTGTTCAGTGCCGGGTAGAACTGCGGCTTGAGGTCGGCCTTGCCGAAGTCGAAGGTCACGCCGTCGGGCAGGTTGAGCTTGATGACGTCGCCCTCGCGGTTCACTTCGATGCCGGTGCCCTGGGTCTGCCGGCGCAGCTCCGCTTCCTGGCGGTCCTGGTAGGCGCCGACCGCGGTTCCGGCCAGGGCGCCAACGCCCGCACCGATCAGGGCGCGCTTGCGGCGCTCGTGCGCATCGGAACCGCTCAGCAGGCCCGCGACGGCACCGATCCCGGCACCGATCAACGCACCGGTCCTGGTGCGGTTGGGATCATCCGGGTCACTGGTCTGTCCCGTGTACGTCGCACAACCGCCCAGCAGCAGGGTGCCGATGAGGACGGTGGTCGTGGTGCCGACGAGGATCTTGCGCATGGCGTTCTCTCCTTGAGTTGCGGCCGGCGCGCCCGGCCGACGGGTCAAGGCTAATCATTACCCTTGCCCGGTCAAGCCGGCATGACGGTCGCGCCAATGGCCTTCACCCTCCATCAAGGTGGCGCACGCCGGGCGGCCACCGGGCAGCCGGCGACAGCGTGGCCATGGCGCAACGAACCCCATGCTTTCAAAGGGATGGGGAACATTCCTCATCCGTCCTCGATGCCGCACGCGCTCTGTGCCGTCCCTGCCCCCGCGACCGCGGCAGGGGGCCACTGGCATGCGACGGAATCCGCCCTGCCGCCCGGGGCTGCAGGCCCATGCCTCGCGCAAGCCGCCCACCGGCATGCGCCAGGCGGCCCCCCGCGTCATTCGAAGCTGCCGACCGAGTCGTACGCGAGGTTGTCGAAACGGTTGTATTCGCCGAAGAACTTCAGCTTCACAGAGCCGGTCGGGCCGTTTCGCTGCTTGCCGATGATGATCTCGGCCAGGCCCTTCTCCTGGGAATTTTCCTTGTTGTAGTACTCGTCGCGGTAGATGAAGACGATCACGTCCGCGTCCTGCTCGATGGCTCCGGACTCGCGCAGGTCCGCCATCACCGGGCGCTTGTCGGTGCGTGTCTCCAGCGAGCGGTTGAGCTGCGAGAGCGCGATCACCGGCACGTTCAGCTCCTTGGCCAGCGCCTTGAGCGAACGGCTGATCTCGGAGATCTCGGTGGCGCGGTTCTCGTTGTTGCCGGGCACCTGCATCAGCTGCAGGTAGTCGATGACGATCAGGCCCAGGTCGTGCTCGCGCTTGAGCCGGCGCGCCTTGGACCGCAGCACCTCCGGCGACAGCGCCGGGGTGTCGTCGATGAAGATCCTGGCGTTCTTGATCAGCGCGATCGCGCTGCTGACCCGGCTCCAGTCCTCGTCCTCGAGCTGGCCGGTCCGCAGCCGCGTGGCGTTCACCCGCCCCACCGAGGAGATCAGGCGCAGCGCCAGCTGGCTGGCCGACATTTCCATCGAGAACACGGCCACCGCCTTCTTCGTCTTCAGCGCCGCGTATTCGGCGATGTTGAGCGCGAAAGTGGTCTTGCCCATCGAGGGGCGCGCGGCCAGGATCACCAGGTCCGTCGGCTGCAGGCCCGCGGTCATCTCGTCGAACTCGATGTACCCGGTCGGCAGGCCGGTGATGCCGCCGCCACTCTCGTACCGCTTCTGCAGCACGTCGAAGGCCTCGGCCATCGCCCGGGTGATCGGCATGAAGTCCTGCTTGCCCTGCGCGCCGGCCTGGGCGATCCGGAACACTTCCTGCTCGGCCTTGGCCAGGATCTCGCCGCTGTCGCGGCCGTTGGGCTGGAAGGCGTCGTTGACGATGCCGGTGCCGACCTCGATCAGCTTCCGGAGGATGGACTTGTCGCGGACGATCTCGGCGTAGGCGCGGATGTTGGCGGCCGACGGCGTGGTGCTGGCCAGCTCGACCAGGTAGGCGCCTCCGGCCACCATGTCCGACAGCCCCTTGGATTCGAACCATTCGCCGAGGGTCACCGCGTCGAACGGGCGGCTCTTCTCCGCCAGCTCGGAGATGGCCTGCCAGATCATCTGGTGGTCGCGGCGGTAGAAATCCTCCTTGACCAGGAGGTCGGACACGCGGTCGTATGCGTCCGGGGCCAGCATCAGGCCGCCCAGCACCGCCTGCTCTGCCTCGATCGACTGTGGCGGCACGCGGAGCTGTTCGATGCGGTTGTCGGAACGGAACTCCGGGCGCGCGGACATCGTTTCGGTTTCTCCCCTGTGCAGGCCGTGGTCGCGGGATGTCGTGGATGGCACCGGCATCGTAGCGGCATGTCCTGTGGGCTTGCGACGGAACAAGCTGTGGATAACCGGCTGCCGCCCTTATCCCCCCCTGCCGTCTCACGGGTTGCGACGCGCCGGCCGGTCCCGGAAACGGAACGGGCGCCCGAAGGCGCCCGTCCGCGAACCAGGCCGTGGCTCCGGCCGCTCAGCCGTTGTTGGCCTCAGGCTGGACCACCACCTTGACCGTGGTCTCGACGTCGGCGTGCAGGTGCACCGTCACCTCGTATTCGCCAACGGCGCGGATCGGGCCTTCGCCCATCACGACCTCGGACTTCTCGACCTTGACGTACTGCCTGGTCAGGGCATCGGCGATGTCGCGCGGGCCGACCGAGCCGTACAGCTTGCCCTCGGTCGAGGCGTTGGCGTAGACGGTCACGCTCGCGCCCTCCAGCTTGGCCAGGCGGGCCTGCGCCTCCTCGAGGAGGGCCCTGGCCTTGGCCTCGTACTCGGCGCGGCGCGCCTCGAACGCGGCGATGTTCTCGGGGGTGGCCGGGACCGCCTTGCCCTGCGGGACGAGGTAGTTGCGGCCGTAGCCCGGCTTCACGGTGACCCGGTCACCGAGGTTGCCGAGGTTGGTGACGCGCTGCAGCAGGATCAGTTCCATGGGAAATCTCCGTATTCGTTAGCGGCGCGCGGCGCCGCAACGGTTGCTGTCCGAACCGGATGGAAGGAGCTGGCCCGCGCGGCGCGCACCGGCGGGCCGGCCGTCATTCCGATCAGATGTTGTGGTTGTCGGTGTAAGGGATCAGTGCCAGATAGCGGGCGCGCTTGACGGCCAGCGCCAGCTGCCGCTGGTAGCGGGACTTGGTGCCGGTGATGCGGCTCGGCACGATCTTGCCGGTCTCGGTGAGGTTCTGGCGGAGCGTGTTGAGATCCTTGTAGTCGATCTCCTTGACGCCCTCGGCCGTGAACTTGCAGAACTTGCGGCGACGGAAGAACTTGGACATGTGCGGGCTCCTCAGGCGGCTGCGGTGGCTTCGGCGGCTGCGGCGTTCTCGCCTTCCACGCCCTCGCTTTCGCCGGACGCGGAAGCCTCCTCGTCATCGCGGCGGCGACGCTCGCCGGCGGGCTTCTCGCCCTTCTCGTCCTTGTTCTTCATGATCGGAGAGGGCTCGGTCTCGGGACCCTTGCGGCGGATCACGAGGTGGCGCAGGACCGCGTCGTTGAAGCGGAAGGCGTCGACCAGCTCGTCGAGCGTCTCCTTGGTGACCTCGATGTTGAGCAGCACGTAATGGGCCTTGACCAGGTTGTTGATCGGGTAGGCCAGCTGGCGGCGGCCCCAGTCCTCGAGGCGATGGATCCTGCCCTGGGCACCCTCGATCATCGCGCGGTAGCGATCGATCATCGCGGGCACCTGCTCGCTCTGGTCCGGATGGACCAGGAACACGACTTCGTAATGACGCATCATCGATTGTGGTTCCTTTCGGCTATCGGCCGCGCAAGGCGGACCGGACAGCTCCCCGCAACCCGGGACGGGTCCGGTGGAGCAAGGACTCTCCCCGACGGCAGGGCCGCAGGGAGCCATCCATTATGCAGGATCAATGACTTGCGGGCAAGCAGGCCAGGTGCGTCGGCAGGGCTTGCGGCACCGCCTGCTCAGGCTGCGCGGCCGGCGTCGGTGGTGAAGCTCTCCCCGCAGCCGCACTCGGCGACCGCGTTGGGGTTGGCGAAGGCGAACTCGTGGTTCAGCCCCCTGCGCACGTAGTCGATGGTGGTGCCGTCCACCAGCGGCAGGCTCTCCGCGTCCACGTAGATGCGGACCCCGTCCTGCTCGAAGACGGCGTCGCCCTCCCTCGCCTCCCGGGCCAGGTCCACCTCGTAGCCCCAGCCCGAACAGCCGGTGCGCCTGACGCCGAAGCGCAGGCCCAGCACGCCGGGGTTCCCGTCGAGGAACCGGCGGACGCGCTCGTGTGCGGCGGGAGTCAGGAATACGGCCATGTGCGGGATTCTAGCGCCGGGGGGCCCGGGAAACCGGACCTCACGATAAACTGTGTGTTCCCATATCGGGTCCCTTCCCCAGGATTCAAGCAGGCATGACCGTTACCAGCGTCGAACATGCGCTCGCGGGCCGGATCCCCGTGGGCGGAGAAGTCACGGTCCGTGGATGGGTCCGCACCCGCCGCGACTCCAAGGCCGGGGTGAGTTTCATCAACCTCAGCGACGGCTCCTGCTTCGCCCCGATCCAGGTCGTGGCGCCCGACACCCTGCCCAACTACGAATCCGAGGTGAAGCGGCTGACCAGCGGCTGCTCGGTCATCGTCCACGGCACCCTGGTGGAGTCCCGGGGCCAGGGCCAGAAATACGAGGTCCAGGCCAGGTCGGTCGAGGTCGTGGGCTGGGTGGACGACCCCGAGACCTACCCGATCCAGCCCAAGCCGCACTCGCTGGAGTTCCTGCGCGAGGTGGCGCACCTGCGCCCGCGCACCAACCTGTTCGGCGCGATCACCCGGATCCGCCACTGCCTGGCGCAGGCCGCCCACCGCTACTTCCACGGGAACGGCTTCTACTGGATCAACACCCCGATCATCACCACCTCCGACGCCGAGGGCGCCGGCCAGATGTTCCGGGTCTCGACCCTGGACCTGGCCAACCTGCCCCGCGACAGGGACGGCCGGGTGGACTTCTCGCGCGACTTCTTCGGCAAGGAGACCTTCCTGACGGTTTCGGGCCAGCTCAACGTCGAGGCGTTCGCGCTGTCCATGGGCAAGGTCTACACCTTCGGCCCGACCTTCCGCGCCGAGAACAGCCACACCACGCGCCACCTGGCCGAGTTCTGGATGATCGAGCCGGAGATGGCCTTCGCCGACCTCGACGAGGACGCGCGCGTGGCCGAGGAATTCCTGAAGTACATGTTCCGCGCGGTGCTCGAGGAACGCGCCGACGACATGGCCTTCATCGCCGAGCGCGTGCAGAAGGACGCGATCACCCGGCTGGAGGCCTTCATCAACTCCCCGTTCGAGCGGATCGAGTACACCGAGGCGGTGAAGCTGCTGCGGAACTCCGGCCAGAAGTTCGACTTCCCGGTCGAATGGGGCCTGGACCTGCAGACCGAGCACGAGCGCTGGCTGACCGAGCAGCACGTCGGCCGCCCCGTGGTGGTGACCAACTACCCCGAGCACATCAAGGCCTTCTACATGCGCCTGAACGACGACGGGAAGACCGTCGCGGCGATGGACGTGCTGGCCCCGGGCATCGGCGAGATCATCGGCGGCAGCCAGCGCGAGGAGCGCCTGGACGTGCTCGACGCGCGCATGGCCCAGTTCGGCCTGGACGCGGAGCAGTACGGCTGGTACCGCGACCTGCGCCGCTACGGCACCGTCCCGCACGCCGGCTTCGGCCTCGGCTTCGAGCGGTTGATCGTGTACGTCTGCGGCCTGTCCAACATCCGCGACGCGATCCCCTACCCGCGCGCGCCTGGCAGCGCCGAGTTCTGAGGACCCGATGCTCCTGTTCCTCGCCCTGTGCCTGGTTGGCGTCGCGGTCGGCGGCCTCACCGCCTTCGTGATCTTCTGGCCGCTGGCGCTCGTGCACCTGCGCGACCGCCACCCGGAGGTCCGCGCCGGACTGGGCGATGCGGCATTCCTCGCGCCGAAGGCGCTGGCCTGGCTGGTCGCCGGCCGCTACCGCCAGGTGCGCGACGCGCAGTTCACCGGACTGGCCACCCCGGCCCGGGTCGCCGCGCTGGTGGTGCTCTGCTCGCTGGCGCTGTCCGCCCTGCTCTGGCTCTGTTCGGAGGTGCTGCAATGAACCCTGTCCCCCATGTCAGCGAGCAGTGGTGGCTGGCCACGCTCGGTCGCACCCTGTACTGGGCCAGGCTGCGCGTGCGCGAGGCCGGCACCGCCGAGATCCTCGGCTACGACGGCAACACCCAGGTCTTCGACAGCGAGGACACCGCCCGTGCGGTGCTGCTCGACGCCGACTTCGTCGCGCTGGACGGCATGGACGAGGACGACGCCCTCGCCCGCGGTTTCTCGCTCGCCGAGATCTCGCCCCCGGACGCGGAGGACGAGGACACGCTCAGGAAACGCATGGTGCAGTCGCTGGGCGCAAAGGCCTGACCCCCCCCGGATCACGAGGCGGAGCCGACCATGGACCTGAATCTTGCCGGACGCCACGCACTGGTCTGCGGCGCATCCGAGGGCATCGGCCGCGCCGCGGCGCACGAACTCGCCCTGCTCGGCGCCAGCGTCACCGTGCTGGCACGGCGCCGGGAGGCGCTGGAAGCCGTGGTCGCGGCCCTGCCCCGCGACCGGGGCCAGCGGCACGGCCTGCTGGTCGCCGACGTCTCGCGCCGCGACGGGCTGCGCGCCTCGGTCGAGGCGCTGGCCACTGAGTCCCCGGTCCACATCCTGGTGAACAACACCGGCGGCCCGCCCGCCGGCCCCCTGTTCGAGGCCGGGGCCGAGGCCTTCCTCGACGCCTTCGGCAAGCACGTGCTCGCCAACCAGACCCTGGTGCAGGCGGTGGTGCCGGGCATGCGGGCGGCGCGCTGGGGACGGATCGTCAACGTGGTCTCGACCTCGGTGTACGAGCCGATCCCGGGCCTTGGCGTCTCCAACACCACCCGTGGCGCGGTCGCGGGCTGGGCCAAGACGCTCTCGCGCGAGCTGGCGCCCGACGGCATCACCGTGAACAACGTGCTGCCCGGGTTCACCGAGACCTCGCGCATCGCGCAGCTGGTGCGCGAGCGCATGGCCGCCACCGGAAAGAGTGAGGCCGAAGTCCGCGCCGCGATGTGCGCGGCCGTGCCGATGGGGCGCTTCGCACGCCCGGAGGAGACCGCGGCGGCGATCGCCTTCCTCTGCTCGCCCGCGGCCGCCTACATCACGGGCGTCAGCCTGGCCGTGGACGGCGGCCGGATGCAGTCGATCTGACCCCGCGTTTTTCCGCAGCGCAGCAGACCGCCTCCGGTAAGCTTGCCGCATGCGGCGTCTCGAACACTGGATCGACGGCAGGCCCGTGCCGCCCGCGGGCGGTAGATGGCTCGACGTGCACGATCCGGCCAGCGGCCGGGTGCACGCGCAGGTGGCCGCGGGCACGGCGGCCGACGTGGATGCCGCGGTGGCCGCTGCCGATGCCGCGTTCCCGCACTGGTCCAGCCTGCCCAACGACGCGCGCGCGCGTTGGCTTGAACGCCTGGCCGACGCACTGGAAGCCCGGCTCGACGCCTTCGCCCAGGCCGAGTCGCGCGACGCCGGCAAACCGGTCCGGCTGGCGCGCGAGGTCGAGATCCCGCGCGCGGTCGCCAACCTGCGCTTCTTCGCGCACGCGGCCACCCAGTTCGCCAGCGAGTCGCACCACGGCCAGGCCGGGCTGAACTACACCCTGCGCCAGCCGCTCGGCGTGGTCGGCACGATCTCGCCTTGGAACCTGCCGCTGTACCTGTTCACCTGGAAGATCGCCCCGGCGCTTGCCGCGGGCAACACGGTGGTGGCCAAGCCGTCCGAGATCACGCCGCTGACCGCGGCCATGCTCGCGGAACTGGCCGCGGAGATCGGCTTCCCGCGCGGCGCGTTCAACCTCGTCCACGGCACCGGGCCGGACGCCGGCGAGGCCCTGGTCGCGCACCCGCACATCCGCGCGATCTCGTTCACCGGCAGCACCGCGGTCGGGCGGCGGATCGCCGGCATCGCAGGGCCGATGCTCAAGAAGGTCTCGCTGGAGCTGGGCGGCAAGAACGCCACCCTCGTGTTCGCCGACAGCGACTGGCAGGACCACCTCGACACCCTGCTGCGCTCTGCATTCCAGAACAGCGGGCAGATCTGCCTGTGCGGCTCGCGCCTGCTGGTCGAGCGCGGCATCTACCAGCGCTTCCGCGACGCCTTCGTGGAACGCACCCAGGCGCTGCGCCTGGGCGATCCCGCGGACCCGGACACGGAAATGGGCCCGCTGGCCTCACAGGCGCACTTCGACCGGGTGACGGCGGCGCTGCGGCGCGCACGCGACGAGGGCGGCCGGGTGCTGTGCGGCGGCTTCGCGCTGGATCGCCCGGGCTGGTTCGTGGCGCCCACGGTGATCGAGGGGCTTGGTCCGGACTGTGCCACCAACCGCGAGGAGATCTTCGGGCCGGTGGTCACCCTGCAGCCCTTCGACGGCGAGGATGAGGCCCTGTGCCTGGCCAACGCGGTGGACTACGGGCTGTCGGCCTCGGTCTGGACCCGTGACCTGGACCGCGCGCACCGGCTCGCCTCGCGCCTGCGCGCCGGCATCGTCTGGATCAACGCCTGGCTGCTGCGCGACCTGCGCACGCCGTTCGGCGGCATGGGCCAGTCCGGGCTCGGCCGGGAAGGCGGGCTGGAGGCGATGCGCTTCTTCACCGAGCCGCGGAACGTCTGCATTGCGCTGCGATAATGGCCAGGGACGCCCGACCGGACCGCACATGAGCCGACTCGACGAGCTGCTGCGCAACAACGAGGCCTGGGCCTCGCGGATCGAGGCCGAGGACCCGACGTTCTTCCGCCGGCTGTCGGAGATCCAGCGCCCGAAATACCTGTGGATCGGCTGCTCGGACTCGCGCGTGCCGGCCAACCAGATCATCGACATGGCGCCTGGCGAGGTGTTCGTCCACCGCAACATCGCCAACGTGGTCGTGCACACCGACCTCAACTGCCTGTCGGTCATCCAGTTCGCTGTGGACGTGCTGAAGGTCGGGCACATCCTCGTCGTCGGCCACTACGGCTGCGGCGGCGTGCTGGCGGCGCTGAAGGACATGCGGATCGGGCTGTCGGACAACTGGATCCGCCACGTCAAGGACGTGGCGGCGAAGCACGCCGGCCTGCTGGCGGCCATCGCCGGCGAGGAGCTGCGCCACGACCGCCTGTGCGAGCTCAACGTGCTCGAGCAGGTGACCAACGTCTGCCAGACCACCATCATCCGCGACGCCTGGGCGCGCGGCCAGGAGGTGCACGTGTACGGCTGGGTGTACAGCCTGCGCGACGGCCGGGTGCACGACCTCGGCCTCGACATCGACAGCGAGCGCGCGCTCGCCGTGCAGTACGGCCCGGCGCTGGCGCGCATCCGCGACGACCGGGAGGACCGCTGATGGGAGGTTCCGCCATCCACGCCCCGGGCGCGCCGAAGGCGGTCGGCCGCTACCCGCACGCGCGCCGCGTCGGCGACCTGCTGTTCCTGTCGGGCATCGGCCCGCGCGACCCGTCCAGCAACGCCGTCCCCGGCAACACCTACGACGACGCCGGCCGCCTCGTCGGCTACGACATCGTGGCGCAGACCCGTGCCGTGCTCGCCAACGTGCGCGCGGTGCTCGAGGCCAGCGGCGCGCGCTGGGAGGACCTGGTGGACGTGACCGTGTTCCTCACCGACATGGCACGCGACTTCGAGGCCTACAACGCGGTCTGGGCCGAATATTTCCCGGACCCCGCCACCGCGCCATGCAGGACCACCGTGGGCATCACCGCCCTGCCCACCCCGATCGCCATCGAACTGAAGTGCATCGCCGCCATCCGCGCGCCTTCGCCCGGCGTGTCCCCCGGCGGCAACTGAGGAGGAACCGCCATGCTGCCGGCACCGATCGACTTCAAGCGCTGGATCGACGAACACCGCCACCTGCTCAAGCCGCCGGTCGGCAACAAGTGCATCTACGACGGCGACTTCATCGTGATGGTGGTCGGCGGCCCCAACGCCCGCACCGACTACCACTGGGAGGAAGGCCCCGAGTGGTTCTACCAGATCGAGGGCGAGATGGTGCTGCGGATACAGGAGGACGGCCGCCCGCGCGACATCCCGATCCGCGCCGGCGAGATCTTCCTGCTGCCGCCGCGGGTGCCGCACTCGCCGCAGCGCATGCCAGACTCCATCGGACTGGTGATCGAGCGCCGCCGCCTGCCCCACGAGGACGACGGGCTGATGTGGTTCTGCGAGAAGTGCAACCACAAGCTCTACGAGGAGTACTTCCACCTCAACGACATCGAGAGGGATTTCTTCCGGGTATTCGAGACCTTCTACCGCAGCGACGACCTGCGCACCTGCAAGGCCTGCGGCCACCTCAACCCGAGGCCGGCCCGCTACGAGACGACGGACGCCGCCTGAATCCGCACGGACATGCTCAAGATCGACGTCCACGCCCATTACCTGCCGCGCGACTGGCCGAACCTGGCGGAGAAGTACGGTGACCCGCGCTTCCCGGTGATCCACCACACCGCCGACGGCCGCCACCGCATCTACCGCGACGGCAAGTTCTTCCGCGAGATCTGGTCGCGGACCTGGGACCCGCAGGAGCGCATCGACGACTACGCGCGCTTCGGCGTGCAGGTGCAGGTGATCAGCACCGTGCCCGTGATGTTCAGCTACTGGGCGAAGCCCGCGCACGCGCTGGAGCTGCACCAGGCACTGAACGACCACGTCGCGCGGACCTGCCACGATTTCCCGCGCCATTACGCCGGGCTCGGCACCGTGCCGCTGCAATCGCCGCGGCTGGCGATCCAGGAACTGGAGCGCTGCATGGACCAGCTCGGCCTGCAGGGCGTGCAGATCGGCTCGCACGTGCACCTGCCGGACGGCGGCCACTGGAACCTCGACGCGCCCGAGCTGTTCCCGTTCTTCGAGGCGGCGGCCGACCTTGGCGCGGCGATCCTGGTCCACCCGTGGGACATGATGGGCAGCGACACCATGCCCAAGTACTGGCTGCCGTGGCTGGTGGGCATGCCCGCCGAGCAGTCGCGCGCGGCGTGCTGCCTGATCTTCGGCGGCGTGCTGGAACGGCTGCCGAAGCTGAAGGTCTGCCTCGCCCACGGCGGCGGCAGCTTCCCCTGGACCATCGGCCGCATCGAGCACGGCTTCAACATGCGCCCGGACCTGGTGGCCACCGACAACCCGCACAACCCCAGGCTGTACCTGAAGCGGCTGTACTTCGATTCGTGGGTGGCCGACACCGCCGCGCTGCGCTACCTGCTCGACACCTGCGGCGTGGACCGGGTGATGCTCGGTACCGACTACCCGTTCCCGCTGGGCGAGCAGTCGCCTGGCGAAGGCATCGAGCGGCTCGGCCTGGGCGAAGCGGCCCGCGCCCGCCTGTTCCACGGCACCGCACTGGAATGGCTGGGCCTTCCGCTCACGCGCTTCGCGCCCCCTCCATCCTGACCCGCCCGCGACCACGACCCGAGACGACATGAGCGAGCTGTATTCCGAAGCCCACGCCCGCCGGCTGGACGAGGCCGACCCGCTGCGCGGCTTCCGCGGGCAGTTCCTGGTACCGCCCCATGGCGACGGCGAACAGGCCTATTTCTGCGGCAATTCGCTGGGGCTGCAGCCGAAGTCCGCACGCGCCTGCGTCGGGGAGGTGCTGGAAAAATGGGCGCGGGAGGCCGTGGAGGCGCATTTCACCCCGCCGGGCGCGTGGATGCCCTACCACGAGCTGGTGCGCGACGGGCTCGCCGGCGTGGTCGGCGCGGAGCCGGTGGAAGTGGTCGCAATGAACTCGCTGACCGTCAACCTGCACCTGATGATGGCCAGCTTCTACCGGCCGGACGGCACCCGCAACGCGATCCTGGTCGAGGCCGGCAGTTTCCCGTCCGACCGCTACGCCGTGGTGTCGCAGATCCGCTTCCACGGCCTTGATCCGGGCGATTGCCTCGTCGAGGTGCAGCCTGACCGTGACGACGGCACGGTCTCGATGGAAGCGATCGAGCGCGCGATCGGGGAAAACCGCGAACGCCTTGCGCTGGTGCTGTGGCCCGGGGTGCAGTACCGCACCGGGCAGGCGTTCGACCTGGAGGAAATCACCCGCCTGGCGCATGCCGCCGGGGCCATCGCGGGCTTCGACCTCGCCCATGCCGTCGGCAACCTGCCGCTGCGGCTGCACGACAGCGGCGCGGACTTCGCCGTGTGGTGCCATTACAAGTACATGAACGCCGGGCCCGGCGCGGTGGCGGGATGCTTCGTGCACGAGCGCCACGCCCGCACCGGCCGCCCGCGCCTGGCCGGCTGGTGGGGGCACGACCCGGCCTCCCGTTTCCGCATGGGACCGGACTTCGTGCCCACGCCAGGCGCCGACGGCTGGCAGCTGAGCAACCCGCCGATCCTCGGGCTGGCGCCGCTGCGCGCCTCGCTGGAACTGTTCGCGCAGGCAGGCATGCCGGCCCTGCGCGCCAAGTCGGAACGGCTGACCGGCTACCTCGAGGCGCTGATCGACGCGCGGCTTGGCGACGTGCTGCAGGTCGTCACCCCGCGCGACCCGGCACAGCGCGGCTGCCAGCTGTCCATCCGCGTGCGCGGCGGACGCGGGCGTGGCCGGGCGCTGTTCGAATACCTGGCCGGGCGCGGCATCGTCGGCGACTGGCGCGAGCCGGACGTGATCCGGATCTCGCCGGTCCCCCTGTACAACACCTTTTCCGACGTCCTGCGCTTCGCGCGGGCGGTCGAGGACTGGAGGAACGGCAAGGCATGAGCGAAGGAAAGCGGATCACCATCATCGGCGCCGGCCTGGCCGGGGCGCTGCTGGCCACGCTGCTGGCGCAGCGCGGGTGGCGCGTGGAGGTGTTCGAGCGCCGCGGCGACCCGCGCGTCCACGGCTATGCCGGCGGCCGCTCGATCAACCTGGCGCTGGCCGAGCGTGGCCGGCACGGGTTGCGCCTGGCGGGCTGCGAGGACGCGGTGATGCGGCAGGCGGTGATGATGCGCGGCCGCATGGTCCACCCGCTCGGCGGCGAGCCCGAGCTGCAGCGCTACGGCCGGGACGACAGCGAGGTGATCTGGTCGGTCAGCCGCGGTGAACTGAACATCACACTGATCGAGGCCGCAGAGGCCGCGGGCGCGCGATTGCACTTCGACCGCGCCCTGCACGAGGTGGACTTCGACGCGGGGACGATCACGGTCAGGGGCGACGGGCACGAGGAACGGCACCCGTTCACCGCGCTGGTCGGCGCCGACGGCGCCGGGTCCACCCTGCGCGAGCAGATGGCCCTGCGCATCAGCCTCGGCGAGCGCACGGACTGGCTCGACCACGGCTACAAGGAGCTGGAGATCCCGCCCGGGCCCGGCGGCAGTTTCCGGATCGAACCAAACGCCCTGCACATCTGGCCGCGGGACCAGTACATGTGCATCGCCCTGCCCAACGACGAACGCACCTTCACCGTCACCCTGTTCCTGCCCCACAGGGGGCCATACCCGAGCTTCGAGACGATTCCCGACGGCGAGGCCGCCAGCGCGTTCTTCGCTTCCACGTTCCCGGACGCGCTGCCCCTGATCCCGATGCTGGAGGAGGACTACGACCGCAACCCCGTCGGCAACCTCGGCACGCTGTACCTGGACCGCTGGCACCTCGGCGGCCGCGCGGTGCTCATCGGCGATGCCGCGCACGCGATGGTGCCGTTCCACGGCCAGGGCATGAACTGCGCATTCGAGGACTGCGTGGCGCTGATGGAGCACCTCGAGTCCGGCGACGGCCTCGAGGCCGCGTTCGCCGCGTTCGAAGCCGGGCGCAGGCCAAACGCGCTGGCGATCCAGAAGATGGCACTGGACAACTACATCGAGATGCGCGACCGGGTGGACGACGCCGACTACCGCCTGCAGCGTGCCCTCGAGCTGGCGTTGCAGGAGCGTCACCCCGGGCGGTTCATCCCGCACTACAGCATGGTCACGTTCATGCGCATCCCGTATGCCACGGCGCTGGAACGCTCGGAGATCCAGCGCGGCATCCTCGGGCGGGCGACCTCCGGCATCTCCACGCTGGAACAGGTGGACTGGAATGCGGTGGATGCCGAGGTGCTGTCGCTGCTCGAACCCCTGCCCGTGGAATCGCCGTGAGCGGCATCGCTGCCATGCCCGCCGGCCACCCCCGCTGACGCCCCGGGACGGACACGAATGACCGACAGCTTCCTGTTCTACGACCTCGAGACCTGGGGCGCCGACCATGGCCGCTCGCGGATCGCCCAGTTCGCTGCGATCCGCACGGATGCCGAGCTGAACGAGACCGGCGAGCCGGTCTCGTTCCTGGTCAGGCCGGCCAACGACCTGCTGCCCTCGCCCGCCGCCGCGCTGGTGACCGGGCTCACCCCGCAGCGCGCCCTGGCAGAGGGCATCAACGAGGCAGAGGCGTTCGCGCGGATCCACGAGGAGATGTCGCAGCCGCGGACCTGCACCCTCGGCTACAACTCGATCCGCTTCGACGACGAGTTCATCCGCCACGGCCTGTACCGCAACTTCTACGACCCGTACGAGCGCGAGTGGCGCAACGGCAACTCGCGCTGGGACCTGCTCGACGTGATGCGGATGGCGCACGCCCTGCGCCCGGACGGGATCGTCTGGCCGCAGCGCGAGGACGGCAACGGCACCTCGTTCCGCCTCGAGCACCTGGCCGCCGCCAACGGCGTGCGCACCGGCGAGGCGCACGAGGCCCTGTCCGACGTGCGCGCGCTGGTGGGGATGGCGCGGCTGCTGCGTGCCGCCCAGCCGAAACTGTGGGACTACGCGATGCAGCTGCGCGACAAGCGCTTCGTGGCGACGCTGCTGGACACCGTCGCTCTGACGCCGGTGCTCCATATCTCGCAACGCTATCCCGCCTCGCGCCTGTGCGCGGCGCCGGTGCTGCCGCTGGCGCGCCACCCCCGCTACGACGGTCGGGTTGTGGTGTTCGACCTGGGCACCGAGCCGGATGCCCTGCTCGACATGGACGCCGAGGCCATCGCCGCGCGCCTGTACGTGCGCAGCGCCGACCTGGCCGAGGGCGAGTCGCGGATCGCGCTCAAGGAAGTCCACCTCAACCGTTCGCCCGCGCTGGTGCCGTGGCACTACCTGCGCGGGCCCGACTTCGCGCGGCTGGGCATCGAGCCTGCGCTGGTCGAGCAGCGCGCCGCGCGCCTGCGCGCGGCCGGTCCCGCGCTGGCCGAGAAGATCCGGCGCGTGTACGCCGCCGCCGGGCGCGAGCACACCGCCGCCGATCCCGACCTGGCGCTCTACGACGGGTTCATCCCCGACGCGGACCGGCGCCTGTTCGCCGTGGTCCGCGCCACCCCGCCCGGGATGCTGCGCGGACGCGAATTCGGCTTCACCGACCCGCGCATGCCCGAACTGCTGTTCCGTTACCGCGCCCGCAACTGGCCGGAAACCCTGGACGCGGAGGAACGCGCGCGCTGGGACGACTACCGCCGGCGGCGGCTGGCCGACGACAGCGGGCTCTCCGAGCTGTCCCTGACGGCATACTTCGCCGAGATCGAACGGTTGCGGGCCGCGCATCCCGGCCGCGCGGAACTGTTCGACGCGCTCGATGCCTGGGGACGATCCCTGCAGGAAGAACTCGAATGAGCCGGTATTTCAGCGAAGCGGGCCTGAAATTCCTGCGCGGGCTGGCCCGCCACAACGAAAAGGCCTGGTTCGATGCACACCGCGCCGACTACGAGGCGCACGTGCGCGAGCCCTTCCAGCGCCTGCTGGTGGACCTGCAGCCCGCGCTCGCGGAGATCAGTCCGCATTTCCGCGCGGACCCGGCGAAGTCCGGCGGCTCGCTGTTCCGCATCCACCGCGACACCCGCTTCTCCGGCGACAAGACGCCATACAAGACCTGGCAGGGCGCGAGGCTGTTCCACGAGCGCCGCCGCGAGGTGCACGCCCCGTCGTTCTACCTGCACCTCGAACCTGGCGGGAGCTTCGTCGCCGCCGGGTTGTGGCACCCGGAACCCGGCACGCAGCGCAGGGTGCGCCAGTTCATCCTCGACAATCCGGGCAGCTGGAAGGCTGCGGCGCACGATCCGGCGCTGCGCCGGCGCTTCGACATGGACGACAGCGGGAAGCTCACCAGGCCCCCTCGCGGTTTCCCCGCGGACTTCGAGTTCATCGACGACCTCAAGTACCGCAACTGGGTGCTGTGGCGACCGCTGGAGGACGCGACCATGACCGGGCCGCGCCTGCTGTCGATCCTGGCGAAGGATCTGCAGGCCATGGCCCCGTTCATGGACTACCTATGCGCCGCCCTGGACCTGGAGTTCTGATGCGCCGCCTGGCCGCCGTCGTCGCGCTGGTCCTGGCCGCCCTGCTGACCTGGGTCGCCGCGGGGCCGTGGATGACGATGCGCGCGATCGACAACGCGGTCCGCGCCGAGGACCATGCCGCGCTCTCGCGGCACATCGACTTCCCGCCGCTGCGCGCCAGCCTCAAGGCGCAGCTCGGCGAGCGCCTCGTGCGCAGCGCCGGCATCGACCGCCAGGCCGGCCTGCTCGGCAGCCTCGGCGCCACGGTCGCCAACGGACTGGCGGGCGGCGCGGTGGACCTGATGGTGACCCCCCAGGGCCTGGGCGCGCTCATGGAAGGGCGCAAGGTCTGGAACCGCGCCCGCGGCCTGCCGCCGCCGCGCACCGAGGCCGGGGCGGCCGTGCGCCCCGACCCCTGGCACGGCGCACGGCGACGCTACGAGTCGCCGTCGCGCTTCACCATTGCCGTGCCCATGGAGGGTGGCGCACCGGTCGTGTTCGTGCTCAGCCGCACCGGCCTGCGCTGGAAGCTCTCGGACATCCGGCTGCCACCTCCGTCCGCGGATGCCGGCAGCGCGGGCAACGACCGCGCCGGGCTCAGCCCGCCGCGACCGGCATCCGCAGCACCGGCTTGACCGTACGGCCGCTGGCCGAATCCTCGAACGCCTGCTCGATCTGGTCGAACTCGTAATAGCGCACCAGGCGGTCGAACGGGAACCTGCCGACCTTGTGGAACTCCACCAGCTGCGGGATGAACACACGCGGCACCGAGTCGCCCTCGATCACGCCGACCATGGTCTTGCCCTCGGCCATCAGGTCGTTGTGGACGTCGATCTCCATCTTCGGGGTCACGCCCACGATCGCCGCGGTGCCCAGCGGGCGCAGCGCGTTGAGCGACTGGCGCACCACCGGCGGGACGCCCGTCGTTTCCACCGCGTAATGGACGCCGCCTTCCGAGGCGGCCTTGATCTCCGCTACCACGTCCACCTTGCCGCCGTTGAAGGCGTGGGTGGCGCCGAGCTCGAGCGCCAGCTCCAGCCGGCTGTCGTGGACGTCGATCGCGAAGATCCGCGGGCAGCCGGCGATCCGGGCCGCCATCACCGCGCTCAGGCCCACCGCGCCGCAGCCGAACACCGCGATGGAGCTGCCGAACCCCGGCTTCAGCCGGTTGAGCACGGTCCCCGCACCGGTCTGGATGCCGCAGCCCAGCGGTCCGAGCAGGGCGATGTCCACCTCCGGGTCCACCTTGACCACGTTGCGCGCCTGGGCGACCGCGAAGGTGCCGAACGAGGACTGTCCGAAGAAGGTGGACAGGTCGCCGTCGTCGTGGTGCAGGCGCGCGCCACCGTCCTCCATCCGCCCCCCGAAGTTGAGTTCGTTGAAGGCCTCGCACACCGTCGGATGTCCGGTCAGGCAATTGCCGCAGCGCCCGCAGTGGGCGAACGACATCACCACGTGGTCGCCGGGCGCCAGGTCGTCGACGCCCTCGCCGACCCGCTCGACGATCCCCGATCCTTCGTGCCCGAGCACGATCGGGTACGGCGACACCGCCAGGTCGCGGCCGACCGCATCGGTATGGCAGACCCCGGTCGCCACCACCCTGACCAGCACCTCGCCCGGACCGGGCCCGGACAGCCGGACCTCCTCGATCGAGAAGGGCGCGCCCTGGGCGCGGGTCACGGCAGCCTGGATCTTCATCGTCGAGCTCCTGTCTGGACTGCTGCCCAGCATGCGCCAGCACGGCGTCGACGGGCGTTAACCGGCGCCCGGACCGGCGCAACGGTTCGTTGCGTTTCCGGCGCCGCCCACAGGCCAGGGTGCAGCCCCGCGCGCCCCGCGCGCCCCGTCCGCCCCGCTTCGCCGCGCGGCGCGACGCGGCGGCCGCCGTGCCCATCGGGCCTTCGCGCCCACGGGCGTGGCCGGCAGGGCCGCTCAGCTGTTGGACACCCCGTGCGGCACGTGCCCGGCGAGCACGTGCTGGCGGGCGCTGTCGATGTTGTGCAGGGAGTCGTCGAAGAAGATGTCGGCGCCGAATGCCTCCAGGAACGGGCCCTTGGGGCGACCGCCCAGGAACAGGGCCTCGTCCAGGCGCACGTCCCACTCGCGCAGGGTGCGGATCACCCGCTCGTGCGCCGGCGCCGAGCGTGCTGTCACCAGCGCGGTGCGGATCGGCGATGTCTCCCCTGCCGGGTAGGCAGCCTGCAGGTCGTGCAGGGCCTTGAGGAAGCCGCGGAACGGACCGCCGGACAGTGGCTGCCGGGCGCGTTCGAGCTCGTGCCGGTGGAAAGCCTCGATCCCGCCTTCGCGCGAGACCCGCTCGCCCTCGTCGTCGAAGATCACCGCGTCACCGTCAAAGGCGATCCGGATCTGGTCGCTGGACTTGCCGCCCGGCGGGGCGCGGTCCGGGAGGATCGTCGCCGCGGCCACGCCGTTCTCGAGCGCGCGCCGCACGGACTCCGGGTTGGCGGACAGGAACAGGTGCGCGCCGAACGGCCGGATGTACGGCCAGGTCGGCTCGCCGGAGGTGAACACGGCACGGCTGATGCCGAGTCCATAGTGCTGGATCGAGTTGAAGATCCGCAGGCCGGTGTCGGCGGAGTTGCGCGACAGCAGGATCACCTCGACCCGGGGCGCCTCGGGCGGCGCGTTCCCGTTGAGCGCCAGCAGCTTGCGCACCAGCGGGAAGGCGATGCCGGGCTCGAGCACCACGTCCTCGTGCTGCCGCTGGTATTCGGCGTAGGCCTCGATCCCCTCGCGCTCGAACAGGGCGTGGCTGTCCTCCAGGTCGAACAGCGCCCGGGAGGAGATGGCGACGGTCAGGACGGGGGTCGGCGCATCGGTCATGCGGGCATTATCGCCGCTCCCCGTCGCACGGGTTGCGACCACCCGCCCCCGCCGGGCTCAGGCCACGAACTGCTCGCTGAGGATCCGCTCCTCGAGGTTGTGCTCGGGGTCGAACAGCAGGGTCACGGTGCGGTCGGAGCACTCGCGGATGGTCACCTCCACCACGTCGCGCACCTCGTGCGAGTCGGCGGTGGCGCTGACCGGGCGCTTGTACGGGTCCAGCACCCGGAAGCACACTTCGGTATCGGCCTTGAGGATGGCCCCCCGCCAGCGCCGGGGCCGGAAGGGCGCGATCGGCGTGAGCGCCACCACGCGCGCGCCAAGCGGCAGGATCGGGCCGTTCGCCGAGTAGTTGTAGGCGGTGCTGCCCGCGGGCGTGGCGACCAGTACCCCGTCGCAGACCAGCTCGTCGAGCCGGTTCTGGCCGTTGAGGTCGATCGCGATGTGTGCCGCCTGCCGGGTCTGCCGCAGCAGGGAGACTTCGTTGTAGGCGAGCGAGCCGACGGTGGCGCCGGATTCGGTTCGCGCCACCATTTCCAGAGGCCGCAGCACTGCCGGCTCGGCGCCGGCGATCCGTTCCAGCAGCCCGTCCTCGCGGTAGTGGTTCATCAGGAACCCGACCGCGCCGAGCTTCATCCCGAACACCGGCCTGCCGAGCCCGCCGTGGCGGTGCAGGGTCTGCAGCATGAAGCCGTCGCCGCCGAGCGCGCACAGCACGTCGGCCTCCTCCGGCTCGCACTGTCCGTGCCGGGCCGCGAGCGCCTGCAGCGCCGTCTGGGCCTCGGGTGCCTGGCTGGCGAGAAATGCGATGCGTGGGCTGCCCATCATCCGGTTCCCTGCGGCATGCGGCCAGCATAGCGCAGGCGGGGGATGCCGGGACCGGCATCCCCCGCTCCTGGCCGGCGATCAGCCGCGCTGCGCCAGCTGCGACAGGCGCTGCACCGCGACCGAGGCGGTCGGGTAGTCGAGCGTCTTCTGCGCGGCCAGCTCGTTGAGCATGGCCAGGGTGAAGCGCAGCGCCGGGTCGTCGCGCCCGATCCAGCGGGCCACCTTCTCGTCGGCGGTGCCGCCCGGCATCCGCAGCACCTGGCCGACGATGGCGCGGTGCTGGTGCGCCAGCTCGTCGCGCAGCACACCGCGCGCGACCGCGTGCCAGCGCCCGTCCACCACCAGCCGGTCGATCTGCTCGGCCAGCCACGGCAGGTTGAGCGCCTCGCCCACGCGGAAGTGCACGCGCGCGACCTCGACCGGCTTCTGCCTGCGCTCGGCGGCCAGCTCGATGATGTCGCAGCAGGCCTCCAGGTACGGCAGCGCGGCCAGCTGCCCGGCGAGCGGGCACGGGACGCCCTTCTCCAGCCATTCGCGCAGGCTGGCCTCGTAGCCCGGGCGCTGCGACGGCGCCAGGATGTTCTCGCCCTCGCGGATCTGGCGGAAGCCGTCGTGGTAGCGCTCGACCGCGGTGGTGATGTCCGGGATCGCGCCCGGGCGCGAGAGCAGCCAGCGCGTGAACGAGCGCTGCAGGTTCCAGATCACCTGCAGGGCGTCGACCTGCACCGACTCCCGCACCTTGCCGTCGAGCGCGTCGATCTGCTGCCACAGCTGGCGGGCGTCCAGGGTCTCGCGGGTGATGGTGAAGGCCTTGGCCACCTCGCCGGTGCTGCGGCCGCTGTCCTCCTGCATGCGCAGCAGGAAGGTCGCGCCCATGCGGTTGATCATCGTGTTGGTGACCGCGGTCGCGATGATCTCCCGCTTCAGCGGGTGCTTCTCCATCTCCTTCGCGTACTTCTGCTGCAACGGCCTGGGGAAGTAGCGCAGCAGCTCCTTGGACAGGTACGGGTCCTCCGGCACGTCGGACTGCAGCAGCTGGTCGAAGGCGACCAGCTTCGAGTACGACAGCAGCACCGCCAGCTCCGGCCGGGTCAGCCCCAGCCCCCTGGCCTTGCGCTCGGCGATCTCGGCGTCGGAGGGCAGCGACTCGATCTGGCGGTCAAGCAGCCCTTGCGCCTCGAGGGTGCGGATGAAGTGCTGCTTCGAGCCGAGCCGGGCCACGCTCATCCGCTCCATCAGGCTGAGCGCCTGGTTCTGGCGGTAGTTGTCCCACAGCACCAGCCGCGCGACCTCGTCGGTCATCGAGGCGAGCAGCCTGTTGCGGGCCTCCATCTTCAGCTTGCCGCGGCGCACCTGCTCGTTGAGCAGGATCTTGATGTTGACCTCGTGGTCGGAGGTGTCCACGCCGGCGGAGTTGTCGATGAAGTCGGTGTTGAGCAGCACCCCGTTGAGCGCGGCCTCGACCCGGCCAAGCTGGGTGAAGCCGAGGTTTCCGCCCTCGCCCACGACCTTGCAGCGCAGCTCGCAGCCGTTGACGCGCACCGCGTCGTTGGCGCGGTCGCCAACCTCGGAGTTCTGTTCGCGGCTGGACTTGACGTAGGTGCCGATGCCGCCGTTCCAGAGCAGGTCCACCGGCGCGCGCAGGATCGCCGAGATCAGCTCGTTCGGGCTCATCGAGGTCACGTTGCCCTCGATGCCGAGCGCCTGCCGGGCCTCCGGCGAGAGCGGGATGGACTTGGCGCTGCGCGGCCAGACGCCGCCGCCCTTGCTGATCAGCTTCGGGTCGTAGTCGGCCCAGCTGGAACGTGGCAGCCTGAACAGGCGCTGGCGCTCGGCGTAGGACTTCGCCGCGTCGGGGTCCGGGTCGATGAAGACGTGGCGGTGGTCGAAGGCCGCCACCAGGCGGATGTGCCTCGACAGCAGCATGCCGTTGCCGAACACGTCGCCGGACATGTCGCCGATGCCGACACAGGTGAAGTCCTCGCTCTGGCAGTCGCGGCCGAGCGCGCGGAAGTGGCGCTTGACCGACTCCCAGGCGCCGCGCGCGGTGATGCCCATGCCCTTGTGGTCGTAGCCGACCGAGCCGCCCGAGGCGAACGCGTCGTCGAGCCAGAAGCCGTACTCGCGCGCGATGCCATTGGCGATGTCGGAGAAGGTCGCGGTGCCCTTGTCCGCGGCGACCACCAGGTACGGGTCGTCCTGGTCATGGCGGACCACGTCGGGCGGCGGCACGACCTTGCCGTTGACGATGTTGTCGGTGACATCGAGCAGGCCGCTGATGAACATCCGGTAGCAGGCCACGCCCTCCGCCTGCAGCGCGTCGCGGTCGGCAGGCGGGCGCTTGACGATGAAGCCGCCCTTCGAGCCCACCGGCACGATCACGGTGTTCTTCACCATCTGCGCCTTCACCAGGCCCAGCACCTCGGTGCGGAAGTCCTCGCGGCGGTCGGACCAGCGCAGGCCGCCGCGCGCGACCGGGCCGAAGCGGAGGTGGATGCCCTCCACGCGCGGCCCGTACACGAAGATCTCGCGGTACGGCCTGGGCTTCGGCAGGTCGGGCACCTTCGCCGAGTCGAACTTGTAGGCGATCGTCGGCTTGAAGCCGCCGTTCCGGTCCTTCTGGTAGAAGTTCGTGCGCAGCGTCGCCTCGATGACGCCGATGAAACTGCGCAGGATGCGGTCCTCGTCGAGGCTGGAGACGCGGTCGAGGAGCGCCAGGACCGCGGCGCGCGCGCGTTCGTAGCGCACCTGGCGGTCGGCACCGTAGGCCTCGATCACCGGGCGCAGTTCCGACATCGCCGCCTTGTCGCCGCCGACGAGCGCGTGCAGCTGCACGGCCAGGCGCTCGGCGCCGGCCTTCGCCTCGGCCTTGCCCCTGCGGCCGGCGGCCGGGTCGAAGCGGGCCTCGAACATCTCGGCCAGCAGCCGCGCCGCCAGCGGGTGCTTCTCCAGCGTGGCCTCGACGTAGTTCTGCGAGAACGGCACGCCGACCTGCTGCAGGTACTTGGCATAGCCGCGCAGCATCGCCACCTGGCGCCAGTCGAGGCCGGCACCGAGCACCAGCCTGTTGAAACCGTCGTTCTCGGCGTCGCCGTTCCAGACCCGGGCGAAGGCCTCGTTGAAGGTCTCGCCCACGCTGGCAACGTCCACCGGCGAGGACGCCTCGACCTCGAAGTCCTGGATGTACAGCGGGACGCCGTCCACCTCGATCCGGTGCGGGTGCTCCGAGACCACGCGCAGGCCGAGGTTCTCCATCATGGGCAGCGCATCGGACAGGGCGATGTCCTTGTGCTGGCGGTAGAGCTTGAACCGCAGCGTGCCCTCGCCCGCGATCCGGTGCGGCGACTCGTGCAGGCTGATCTCGAGGTCGTCGGCGGAGCGCAGGCGGGCGAGCCGCTCCACGTCGGTGGCGGCCACGGCGGGCGTGGCGCCTTCGATGTAGCCGGCCGACAGCGCGCGGCCGTAGCGTTCGGCCAGCGCCAGGCCGCGTTCCTCGCCATGGCGGCGCACGAGTTCGTCGCGCAGGTCGTCCTGCCAGTTGCGGACGATCGCCGCCAGCTCGGCGTCAAGCTTCGCCTGGTCGACCTCGACCACCTCGCCGGCGCGCGGACGCACGATCAGGTGCAGCTGGGCCAGCGGCGACTCGCCGACCATCACGTTGGCGTCCACGTGGTCGGCGCGCAGCTCACGCTTGAGCATGGCCTCCACCCGGCGGCGGACGTCGGTGCTGTAGCGGTCGCGCGGGACGTAGACCAGGATCGAGTAGAAGCGGCCGTAGCGGTCGCGGCGCAGGAACAGCCGGCTGCGCACGCGCTCCTGCAGGCCCAGCACGCCGGTGGCCAGGCGGAACAGCTCGTCCGCGCTGGACTGGAACAGCTCGTCGCGCGGCAGGGTCTCGAGGATGTGGCGCAGCGCCTTGCCGCTGTGGCCGGTGGGCTTGAGGCCCGACTCGCTCATCACGTGCTCGTAGCGCTCGCGCACCAGCGGGATCTCCCACGGGCGGCGGTTGTAGGCACTGGAGGTGTACAGGCCCAGGAACCGCTGCTCCGCCACCGGCCTGCCCTTCTCGTCGAAGCTCAGGATGCCGATGTAGTCCATGTAGCCTGGACGGTGCACGGTGGAACGCGCGTTGGTCTTGGTCAGGATCAGCGCCTCCACCGGCTCGCCGCTCGTGCGCAGCTGGTAGGCGGCCAGCGACTTCAGCGGGCGGGGGCCATGGCCGCGGACGTTGCGCAGCAGGCCGAGCCCGGTGCCGGCCACGGGCTCGAGGTATTCCTCGCCGCCCTGCCGGCGCACGTGGTACTCGCGGTAGCCGAGGAAGGTGAAGTGGTCGTTCGCGGCCCAGCGCAGGAATTCCTGCGCCTCGCGGCGGGCGGCGTCGGACACCGGCAGGCGGCGCGAGGCCAGGTCCGCCGCGGCCTGCATCATCTTCTCGCGCATCGGCGCCCAGTCGGCCACGATCACGCGCACGTCGTCGAGCACGCTGCGCAGCATCGCCTCGATCGCCGCGCCGCTCTCGGCGGTCTGGCGGTCGATCTCCAGGTGCATGACCGACTCGGCGGCACCCTCGCCGACCGCGAGCAGCCGGCCGGCGCGGTCGCGCGACATGTGGATCACAGGGTGGCCCAGCACGTGCACGCCGACGCCCTGCTCGGCCAGCGCCATGGTCACCGAGTCGACCAGGAACGGCATGTCGTCGTTGACGATCTGGAGCACCGTGTGCGGCGACTCCCAGCCATGGGTCTTCAGCGACGGGTTGAACAGCCGCAGGATGGCGGTGCCCGGCTTGCGCCTGCGCGCGAAGTCGAGCAGGTCCATCGCCAGAGCCGCCCAACCTTCCGGCGTGTGCAGCGGCAGCTCCTCCTCGGTCATGCGCCGGTAGAAGTCGGCGGCGAACGCCATCGCGGCGGCGTCCCCCCGGCGCCTGTGGATCGCCTCGAAGATCGGCGCCAGCAGCCCGTCGCGCGCCTGCCCGTGGCGGGCGCCCGCGGGCGTGGCCTGTTTCTTCTTCGTCGTGGACGTGGCCTTGCCGGCCTTGCGGACCTTGCCGGTCCTGCTGGTCTTGCGTTGCGTGCTCATGAAGACTTCCGATGGAACGAGGCCCGCGTTCTCACGCGGGCCGTGGCATGGATGGAATTCCCGGGAAGCGCATGGCGTGTGGACGCTCAGCGCGTGGACGCGCGGCCGACGTCATCCTCCGCGGATGCCACGTCGCCGCGATGGGCGGGAAAGGCGGTGTCCTTCCCGTAACGACGCATCGCCATGGTTCCTCCCTCTGGTCGGCGGAATTTTGCCGGATCAGCGCAGCCCCGTCTCGTGGCGGGCGATGACCAGGCGCTGGATCTCCGAGGTGCCCTCGTAGATCTCGGTGATCTTGGCATCGCGGAAGTAGCGCTCCAGCGGCATCTCCTTCGAATAGCCCATGCCACCGTGGATCTGCACCGCCTGGTGGGTGATCCACATCGCCGCTTCCGAGGCCACCAGCTTGGCCATCGAGGCCTCGGCCGAGAACGGCCTGCCCTGCCCCTTGAGCCAGGCCGCGCGCAGGGTCAGCAGCATCGCCGAGTCCAGCTTGCACTTCATGTCGGCGATCTTGGCCTGGGTCATCTGGAACGCGCCGATCGGCTGGCCGAAGGCCTTGCGCTCCCTGACGTACTCGATGGTGCGCTCGTAGGCCGCGCGGGCGATGCCGACGGCCTGGGAGGCGATGCCGATGCGCCCCGAGTCGAGCACGCTCATCGCGATCTTGAAGCCCTGGCCCTCCTCGCCGACCACCTCCTCCGGCAGCGCGACGTAGTCCTGGAACTCGATCTCGCAGGTGGCCGAGGCGCGGATGCCCAGCTTGGGCTCGGTCTTGCCGCGGTGGAAGCCCTCGCGGCCGGTGTCGATCATGAACGCGGTGATGCCACGCGCGCCTTTCTCCGGGTCGGTGCACGCGAACAGGATGATGTAGCGGGCCACCGGGCCGGAGGTGATCCAGCTCTTCTTGCCGTTGATCACGTAGCTGCCATCGGGGCGGCGCACCGCGCGGCAACGCATGTTAGAGGCGTCGGAGCCGGACTGGGGCTCGGTCAGGGCGAAGGCGCCGATCTCGCGGCCCTCGGCGATGGCCCTGACGTACTTCTGCTTCTGTTCCTCGTTACCGTTCTTGAGGATGCCGGTGCAGAACAGCGAGTTGTTGACCGACATGATGGTCGAGTGCGCCGCGTCGGCGGCTGCGATCTCGATCATGGCCAGCACGTAGCTGATCGGGTCCATGCCGGCGCCGCCGTATTCGGTCGGCACCTCGATGCCCATGAGGCCGTTCTCGCCCAGCACGCGGATGTTGTCCAGAGGGAACTCGCCGGTGCGGTCGAAGTACTCGGCGCTCGGGGCGATCTTCTCCTGGGCGATCCGGCGCGCGACCTCCTGGATCATCAACTGCTCTTCGCTGAACCCGAAATCCACGGGCACCCTCTTTTTGTTTCCGGAGAAACCGTATTGTAGCTGCGGGGCCGAGCGAAACCACAGCCTCCCCTCCGGGCACCGTTCGTGATGGAAGCGTCCATTCGCCAGTCCGCGCCGGCCCGGGACCCGCGCGTCCGGCGGCCCGGGCGGCGCACGGGTTGACGCCACCCCGCGGAAGGCCAATCATCTTTGTATCGCGATAAGGAGATATATACATGGATCTCGAGGCCTGGTCGACGCACCTGAAGGTGCTCGCCGACCCGACGCGGGTCCGCCTGCTGGCCCTGCTCGAGAGCGAGGAACTGACCGTCGCCGAGCTGTCGGCGATCACCCGGCTCGCGCAGCCGCGTGTCTCGACCCACCTGGCAAAGCTCAAGGAGGCGGGCCTGGTCCGCGACCGCCGCTCCGGGGTGTCCGCCTACTACCGCTTCGACCCTGACGTGCTCGATGCTGCGCAGCGCGCGGTCTGGCAGGCGCTGAGCACGGGCAGCGACGATCCCCTGCTGCGCCAGGACGCCGAGCGCGTGCCGGCGGTGCTGGCCGCCCGTGCCGCCGACCAGAACTGGGCCGACAGCGTGGCCGGCGACATGGAACGCCACTACTCGCCCGGCCGCACCTGGGAGGCGCTGGCCAGGTCCGCCCTGCCGCTGCTCGAGCCCGGCGACGTGCTCGACATCGCCTCCGGCGACGGGGTGCTGGCCGAACTGCTGGCGCCGCACGCCGACCGCTACGTGTGCGTGGACAGCAGCCCGCGCGTGGTGGCGGCCGCCCGCGAGCGCCTGCGCCGGTTCCGCAACGTGGAGGTGCTCGAGGGCGACATGCACGCCCTGCCGTTCACGGAACCCGGCTTCGACCTGGTGGTGCTGATGCACGCGCTGACCTATGCGGAGAAGCCGGCACAGGCGGTGGCCGAGGCCGCGCGCGTGCTGCGCCCCGGCGGGCGCCTGCTGCTGTCGAGCCTGGCCCGCCACGGCCACCGCAACGTGGTCGAGGCCTACGGCCACGTCAACCTGGGCTTCACCGACAAGGAGCTGCGCCGCTTCGCCACGCGCGCCGGGCTGGAACTGGTCAGTGCCGAGACCGTGACCCGGGAGAAGCGGCCGCCGCACTTCGAAGTGATTTCCCTGATCGCGAGGAAACCGTGAACCGCCTGCCCTGGCTCCACCCCGACCGCGTCGCCCGGCTCGAGTCCGCGCTGGCCGAGCGGATCCTGGTCCTCGATGGTGCCATGGGCACCATGATCCAGAAGCTGGGGCTGGACGAGGCCGACTACCGCGGCGGGCGCTTCGCGCAAGGTCATGACAGCATGCAACCGCACGGGCACGGCCCCGCCTGCGCGCGCGAGCTCAAGGGCGACAACGACCTGCTGCTGCTCACCCGGCCGGACGCGATTGCCGGCATCCACCGTGCCTACCTGGAGGCCGGCGCAGACCTCATCGAGACCAACACCTTCAACTCCACCTCGATCAGCCAGGCCGATTACGGCCTCGAACACCTCGCCCGCGAGCTCAACCGCGCCGGCGCGGCGCTGGCACGCGCCTGCTGCGACGAGTTCGAGGCCCGGGACCCGGGCAGGCCGCGCTTCGCCGTCGGCGTGCTCGGCCCGACCAGCCGCACCGCCTCGATCAGCCCGGACGTCAACGACCCCGGCTTCCGCAACACCAGCTTCGAGGAGCTGCGCCTGGCCTACCGCGAGGCTGCCGACGGCCTGATCGACGGCGGCGCCGACATCCTCATGGTCGAGACCATCTTCGACACGCTCAACGCCAAGGCCGCGCTGTTCGCGATCGCCGAGGCCTTCGATGCCCGTGGCGGGCGGCTGCCGGTGATGATCTCCGGGACCATCACCGACGCATCCGGCCGTACCCTTTCCGGGCAGACGGTCGAGGCCTTCCACGCCTCGCTCGCCCACGCCCGGCCGCTGGCGTTCGGCCTGAACTGCGCGCTCGGCGCGCGGGAGCTGCGCCCGCACGTCGAGGCGCTCGCCGCCGTGGCCGGGTGCCACGTCAGCGTGCACCCGAACGCCGGCCTGCCCAATGCCTTCGGCGAATACGACCAGACTCCGGAGGAGATGGCGGCGATCCTGCGCGAATTCGCCGGATCCGGCCTGCTGAACATCGTCGGCGGCTGCTGCGGCACCACGCCGGACCACATCCGCGCCATCGCCGCCGCGGTCGCGGGCCTGCCGCCGCGCCGCCTGCCCGCCCGGGTCCGGGAGGCGGCATGAGCACAGGCGCCACCCCGCGCTACACCCGCCTGTCCGGTCTCGAGCCGCTGGTGCTCACCCCGGACCTGCTGTTCGTCAACATCGGCGAGCGCACCAACGTCACCGGCAGCGCGAAGTTCCGCAGGCTGATCCAGGAGGGACGCTTCGAGGAAGCGGTCGCGATCGCCCGCCAGCAGGTCGAGAACGGCGCCCAGATCCTCGACGTGAACATGGACGATGGCATGATCGACTCCGAGAAGGCCATGGTCCGGTTCCTCAACCTGATCATGTCCGAGCCTGACATCGCCCGCGTCCCGGTGATGGTGGACTCGTCGAAGTGGAGCGTGATCGAGGCCGGCCTGCGCTGCCTGCAGGGCAAGGGCGTTGTCAACTCGATCTCGCTCAAGGAAGGCAGGGAGACCTTCGTCGAGCAGGCGCACCGGATCATGCGCTACGGCGCCGCCGCCGTGGTCATGGCCTTCGACGAGAAGGGCCAGGCCGACACCTGCGAGCGCAAGGTCGAGATCTGCACCCGCGCCTACCACATCCTGGTGGACGAGGTCGGCTTCCCGCCAGAGGACATCATCTTCGACCCGAACGTCTTTGCCATCGCCACCGGCATCGAGGAGCACGACAACTACGCGGTGGACTTCATCGAGGCCACCCGCATCATCAGGGCCACCCTGCCCCACTGCCACGTCTCCGGCGGCGTCTCCAACGTCTCGTTCTCCTTCCGCGGCAACGAGCCGGTGCGCCAGGCGATCCACAGCGTGTTCCTGTACCACGCCATCCGCGCCGGCATGGACATGGGCATCGTCAATGCCGGGGCACTGCCGATCTACGACGAGCTGGACCCGGAACTGCGCGAGCGGGTCGAGGACGTGGTTCTCAACCGCCGCCGCGACGCGACCGAGCGCCTGCTCGAGATCGCCGAACGCTACCGCGACCGCAAGGGCCAGGCCAGGGCCGAAGACCTGTCCTGGCGCGGCCTGCCGGTGAACGAACGCCTCGCCCACGCCCTGGTCCACGGCATCGATGCCTACGTCGAGGAGGACACCGAGGAGGCCCGGCTGCAGGCGGCGCGCCCGCTGGACGTGATCGAAGGACCGCTGATGGACGGCATGAACATCGTCGGCGACCTGTTCGGCGCCGGGAAGATGTTCCTGCCCCAGGTGGTCAAGTCGGCGCGGGTGATGAAGAAGGCCGTCGCGAGCCTCCTGCCCCACATCGAGGCGGAAAAGGCCCGGACCGGCAACGATGCCGGGAAGCCCAACGGCCGGATCGTGCTGGCCACGGTCAAGGGCGACGTGCACGACATCGGCAAGAACATCGTCGGCGTGGTGCTGGCCTGCAACAACTTCGAAGTGATCGACCTCGGGGTGATGGTGCCGGCGCAGAAGATCCTCGACACCGCCCGGGAAACCGGCGCCGACCTCATCGGCCTGTCCGGCCTGATCACCCCGTCGCTGGAGGAAATGAGCCATGTCGCCCGCGAGATGCAGCGGCAGGGCTTCACCGTGCCGCTGCTGATCGGCGGCGCCACCACCTCGCGCGCGCATACCGCGTTGAAGATCGCGCCCTGCTACGGCGGGCCGACGGTCTGGGTCAAGGACGCCTCGCGCGCGGTCGGCGTGGCGCAGTCGCTGGTCTCCCCGGACCTTCGCGCCGCTTTCGTCGCCGCCAACGATGCCGACTACGCCGGCATCCGCGAGCGGCACCGTGACCGCGGCGAAGCCAGGCGGCTGGTGCCGCTGGAGAAGGCGCGCGCGCAACGCTTCGACGGCGGCTGGGGCAGCTATGTCCCGCCCGCACCGCTCAGGCCCGGGCTGCACGTCTTCGACGACTATCCGCTCTCCGAACTGCTGGAGTTCATCGACTGGACGCCGTTCTTCAACGCCTGGGAACTATCCGGCCGCTTCCCGGAGATCCTCGACGACCCGTCCGTCGGTGCCCAGGCGCGCGAGCTGTACGACGACGCCCGCGCGATGCTGGAGCGGATCGTGTCGGAGCGCTGGCTCACCGCGAAGGCCGTGTTCGGGCTGTGGCCGGCCAACAGCGTCGGCGACGACGTCGAGGTCTACCTTCCCCCGCGTGCGGGGGAAGGCGCCCGGAGGGCGGATGGGGGGGCGGTGGCAACCGATCCGCCCCCGGCCCGTCCCTCCCCCGTGCACGGGGGAGAGCGTGTCACCCTCCACTTCCTGCGCCAGCAGGTGGACAAGCCCGCGGAGCGTCCGGACTACTGCCTGTCCGACTTCGTCGCGCCCAGGGACAGCGGCCTGCAGGACTGGATCGGCGCGTTCGCGGTCACCGCAGGCATCGGCATCGACGGGCACGTCGCCCGCTTCGAGGCGGACAACGACGACTACAGCGCGATCCTGCTCAAGGCCCTGGCCGACCGGCTGGCCGAGGCCTTGGCCGAGCGGTTGCACCAGCGCGTGCGCATGGAGTTCTGGGGCTACGCCCCCGACGAATCGCTCGGCAACGAGGACCTGATCGCCGAGCGCTACCGCGGCATCCGCCCGGCGCCGGGCTACCCGGCCTGCCCGGATCACAGCGAGAAGGCGACGCTGTTCCGGCTGCTTGACGCGGAGAACCGGGCCGGCATGCACTTGACCGAGAGCTTCGCCATGCTGCCCGCGGCCTCGGTCGCCGGTTACTACTTCAGCCACCCGCAAAGCCGCTACTTCGTGGTCGGCCGGGTGTCGAAGGAGCAGGTCGCCGACTACGCCCGGCGCAAGGGCGTCAGCCTCGCCCAGGCCGAACGCTGGCTGGCCCCGATCCTCGACTACGACCCCGAGTGAGCGCGGCGGCCGCACGGCCGTCGCGGCGCCAGGCTCACCAGACCAGGTCGTCGGGCACCCGGTACTTCGGGTCGCTGTAGTACTCGTCCTCCTCGTCCGGCGCGCCGGGATCGACCTTCAGCGCGACGGCGTCGGGGAAGATGGACTCGGCCTTTGCGAGCACCTCCGCTGTCACCAGCAGATAACGTCCGTTGAGCTGCACCACGCCCAGCTCGCCGGCGTTGAGCGCCTTCAGCTGCTCCGGTGTCACGTAGACGCGCTTGATCTTGCCGCCATACTCGAAATGGCGCGGGATCTCCGCGTCCTCGACGTTGAGGGCCTTGCCCTGCAGGAGTTCCGCCAGCTTCGCCCTCGCCTCGCGCCGCTGCCGGGCCTCCTCCTGCTTCCTGCGCTCGGCCTCGAGGCGCTCTTCCTTCTCCTTCTGCGCGCGCAGCGCATAGGCCCTGGCGAGGTCGATCTCCTCCTCGAGACGCGGGGAAACAACCGTGGCGGCGGGACGCTTCCCGCCCCTGCCGTCCCGGCCATCCTTGCGGCCGCCTGGCCTGCCCTTCCGCCCGCTGTCCGCGGACGGCTTGAAACCGAGACCGATCAACTGGTCGCGCAGGGAACTGCTCATGACGTGTACCGTTGCCGATCAGTAATGCGGGGGCGGCGGCTCGGAAGCGGGATCACCGCCGAACTCGCCGCGAATCAACACCTGCTTGAGTCCTTCGTACAGCCGTTTCAACAGGTCGGCGTTGGCTGCCGTCTCCAGGCGCAGCGCACTCAACGCCTCGTTGAGTTCCGCCAGTGCCCGCTCCTGGAACGCCAGCCGCGTCTCCAGTTCCACCAGGCGCTGTTC